>Ga0209639_1000025_pt1 | contig 236919 bp, 374 predicted proteins | sample EPASupsiteHSE605_FD_187268 | JGI IMG/M metagenome (GOLD analysis project Ga0209639, IMG submission 187268) | Bioremediated contaminated groundwater from EPA Superfund site, New Mexico - Sample HSE6-05 (SPAdes) (version 2) | ecosystem: Environmental > Aquatic > Deep subsurface > Groundwater >... | reverse complement strand
CCTATATGTAGAATTTAAAATTTCTGAATATGTTCCAAGTGTCCATGAGGTGTCCTTTAGAATTCCTTCTGTATTTTCTGTAGTTGTAGTTGATAATCCTGTGTTGGGGTCAATAGTGGTTATATCCCTTGAAAATCCATTCATGATTTCTGGCAATAATACTCCATCAACTTTGTAACTTCTTAAATTTTTATTTTTAAGTTCATATTCAAGAGAGTAACAATTTACCTCTAAAAAATCAGCATCATCGTCAGCACTCGGAGCAGGATTGTCTATGACATAATATGAAATTACAGAACCCAAAACTAATTTAATTAAGTATCTATTTTTTAATATTTCACAATGAGTATTATATTGTAATTGATGATCAATTTCTAGCTGATAAGGTAATTTAAAAACCAATTCATTTAATGTTGTTAGTGATAATTTTAAAGTCGCTCCAAAATATTCTTTTAATGATGCTATAATTGTTTTATTTGGTTTACAAAGATAGAGTTTTGGTTTCTGTGGAGTTTTTGATAAATCTATATCTATGAACAAATTAATTCACATCCTTAATATGATTTTATTTATTTATTATTTATTTATTATTTATTTTTTAATATAGTTTAATATAATTTAAACTGATATCTAAATTGTATTTTACATGTGCCTTTGATAACTAAGTTATTTACACCCCTATTTAAACTAAGAAAATCACCAGTTAAATTGTTTATACGATATGTATTTGGAAGTGAGGAGGTAATCTCTTCTTGTTCATTATCTATAAATAAATCTTCTCCATCTTTTAATGATTCAAATAATGTATTACCATCAGAATCTAATATAGTTGATAATTTAAATTCTTTTCCTCCATCTGAATTATTTATTATACTAATATCTCCATCATTTACTTTGAGAAGGGATATTTGAGGTTGGCAAGGCAAGTCTCCTTTATTAGTAAAAATAATAGATGTCCCATATATTGGGTTTGTGGAAAGATCTATTTCATCATCAAGATAAACGGAAGAGTAGACATAAGGATCAGAACATCTGAAATTAAAAATGGCATAACCATGTATTCCATTATGTGACAATGGAGTAGAATCTACGAGAATACAATAATAAACATAATCCGGTAACGATTCAAAAATCATTGATTTGTAGCTAGAAGAACTAAATAAACGTTTAATTTCTCTTAAATTGTCTTCATTAAATTCTTCATTAAATGCTAATGTTAAAGTAAATGATCTTGGTAATGTTTTTATTTGTATAAAACTTGGTTTATCATTATATCTTGTGGTTATTTCCTTAAGTTCTCTCTCAGGTAAAAAAAATTCCTCGTAAAGTCCGTTGCTACCAACTTGACAGTTAATGACTCCTAAATCTTGTGAGTTTATATTGTCATATAGAAATGATAGTGATTGAAGTATTGGCATTGATTTTTTCACCTCCTGTTAATTTAATGGAGTTGCCGAACAGCAGCAACTACACATCATATAATAAGCATTATTTTATATATTAGTCTATATTTCTAATGCAAATATAAATTTTACCATCTGTGTAATTATCAACATCTAAATTACGCTCAATAATTGTTTTATCTACAATATTATCATTTTCTCCGTAAAATTTTGTTAATATGGTATCTGTGGCAGATTTTTCTAAATTATTTACATCTATAGACTTTTTACAATCAAACTTATAGAATAGCACTATAGGTTTATCCCAATCAACATTTAATTCTTCTTTTGGTATTAATTTGTCAGTAGGGAATTCGTCTAACCATTTTTTATATTGATATGTTTTTACCACTATATCTTTTCCTGTGTAATCATTTCTTACTGTTTCATATAGAGAATTATTAGACATTCCATGAATCGGAATACACATATACTCATCAATAGAAGGATTTAATATAGATAGTTTATTGTCCATATCCTTAATAATCTCATCTTTATATCTTAATCTTTGACCATATGATTTATTCTCACTAGAACCTTTCTTCTTAACGTATTCGTGTATATAGTAGGAATAAGTGGTCGTTTTAGGCATATACATCTTGTCGTTAGGATTTAGACCATTTCTATTTTTTGTCAATCCATCAACCAATCTACTATATTCTTTTCTTTTTATTTCTGTATCTCTAATTGTATCTATATATTCTTCAAATAATATAATTAATCCTTGAAATTGTTCATAATCACAATATTTAAAAGTAGAAACTGTTTTGCGTTTTCCAAAATGTGATTCAAGCATTTTCTTACGAGCAATTTTATCATCCTTTTCGTTTAGAGCTTTAATTACTTCTGTGCTCTGTTCGCGCCTATATTTTAATTCTTCAGTCATATCTTCAAATGCTTTGGTGTATTTATATGTAAATATTCTAGCATCTTTCCCACTAAATCCTAATACTAACATACTAAATCCCTGTCTATCAATTAAATATTCAGGCATTTCTCTATTGTTTTCATTGATATAATTACATAGTCCAAAATTGGACTGTGCTTCTGGAACATCGTCAATTAAATTCCTAATATCTCTCAAGACATGTTTATGCTCTTTACCATACTTTTCTGCAATTGTTCTGCTACTAACTGCTACATTACCTTCTTCGTTAACCATTAAACCAAATTCTTTTGCAAATTCTGATAATTCATTTTTCTTTTCCATAATTTTTATCACTTCTTTCTTTTTTATTAGCAATTTTAAGTTCGAGATAATACTGCGATATTATTTTTGAACATATAAAACTACTTAGAGAAGAGTCAGAACATAATCCTAACCCATCTCTTCGCAGTTTTCTTACTAATAATAAGAATGAAAGAAGTGGTTAGAATAGTTTTTACTACTCTCTAAGTAGTTTTAATAAATAATTTTTATTTTGTTAATTGGCAATAGGAAAAGAGGAAGATAATCAATAAATTAATTTCTTCCTCTGATGATCTGTAACTTCTCAATATATTTGACTGTATATTTAGCTGCTCTTTCAAGTTCACTATTTGGTATTTTCCCATCAGTTGCATTCACATTAAAATTCATATTAGGAATAGTTATATTCGATGATGATGATGTATTATTTGGAGTAAACTGTGGTGTAGAAAACGATGGCAATGATATAAGTGATGGAATTGTTTGGAGTAATGATGATAGGGAAATATTTTTTAATATGTCAGAAACACCAACTCCATCTGCATATGAGGGAATAGATGATAATGTAGATGGGGTAGATTTGTTAAGTAATGCTTCTGTTTCGTTATGGGGGAGGATTTTTGTTCCTTTTTCTAAGTTCATTATTTCTGGGCCATTATTGCCACTAAGGAATGGTGGTCTATTTGGAGGAATTATTAATTCTGAACCTTTTTCTGATGTTTTTGCGAGTCCTCCAGGATGGTTGGGGGTGCCTGATGCGTATTGAGGAATACTACTTGAAGCAGATTTAATTTCATTAATGGTGCTGATAATATTCTTAAATGCACTATCAATCTCTTTTGCCTTCTCAGTTAAATCTTTAGTAAATCCGTCAGAAAAGTTAGTCAAAGCATCATTTATGTCAGTAATATTACCTTCTAAAATTGCTTTTCTTAAATCTGCCCAATATGTCTCATCTGCCATTCTTGCATTATAATTATCTTCTGCTAATTGCTTCTCTGCTTCCATTCTCTCTTTTTTGGCATTGTAAATAGAATTTTCAGCTTCTTTTTCTGCTTCAAGGTTCTTTTTTATTGCTTCGAGAGAATCCTGAAGATTTTGTTTGCGAAGATCATTGGTGTGAGTTTGTTGCATATCTTCAATTGAACTATTCTTCTCTGCAATTTGTTTCTGGAGTTCGGCGAGTCTAGCGCGACCTTCTGGTGATGTATCATTTTGTATCGCATTGATTTGATTCTGAATATCCTGTCTTTCAGATTGTGCAGTATTGAGGTTCTTATTATAGTTTTGAGCATCTGCAAGACGATCTATTGCCTCTATTTGTGCATTTATGGATTCCTCTGCTGCTTTTTCTTCTTTTTCGAGATTATCAAGTATTTTCTGATGAGATTTTTCTAATTTGTCAACTTTTTCTTGATATGCTTTATCATCTAATTCTTTCTGATTTTGATAAAATTCTTTTAATGCAGAGATTGCTTCGTCTGCTTGGGAATTTTGAAACTCTTGGAGAGATTGGTTAAGTTTAACTTGTGCTGATCTTGTGTCTAATATAGCTTGAGTATTTTCATTTATTGCTTTCTTAATTGTGGATAATTTTGATAGCTCATCCTGCATTAGTTTTTGCGCTTCAGCAGATGAGGAATTAAATGTGTCGTAATATTGCTTCGTCGCTTCACCGTTTTCGTCAATATAATTCCAGGCTCCAACTTTATCTCCTTCAGACATTAATTTATAATTGGCTTGTTGAAGTTGATTTATTTCATCTGTTTGTCCTTTAAGGAGTTCAGTTGTTTTTTGGAGTTGAAGGGAGTAGTTTTTGTTAGAAGTGGCAAGGTCTAGGTCTGCTTGGATTGCTTTGTTTTTTTCAGCTGTAAGTTTAGATTCTAAATTTATTTCGTTTATGATGGCTTGAATTGGATCTGTGTAGGAGGGTTCTTGAGGTTTCTTTTCTTTCTCTTTACCACCAGACATACCGATGCCTGAGAAATCTATGCTTGAAGTACCTTTCATAGCAATATCATCCAATGCAGACGAAAAAGCACTCATTTGATTTATATAATCTTTTAATCCATCTGTATTAGCTTTCATTTCAGGAGATATGCCATATCCATTACCACTTGCCCTACCATTAGCGTCAACAAGAGTCCTTCCAGCATCCAAAGGTTGTGCTACCAATTTCCCAGCTTTATAAAAATTAGACCATTCTGAAGCTAATTTTTGTATTAATGCTTGATCTACTTTAAATTTTGCATCAGCAAGTGATTTGAAGTTTTCAAGATCCTTGTTGTATCCTAAATTTAAACCTTTAACTAAAGAATTTACTCCTTCAATATTCTTTTGATAATACTCGGCACTATCCATAAGCATATTAGCATAAGCTTGGCGAGACGCTTCTTGTTCTTGATGAATAATATTAGTAAGTTCTTGATGTAATCCTTTCTCATCTCCAAGAAGAGGAATAAGTTCTTTATGTTTTTCTGAAAGTTTAATTATTGTATCAATATTAAACTTCCCATTATCGTTATATTCTTTTAATGCTGTTTGGATTTCTGAAATAGAAGACGATGCATCTGATAAAGTTTTTTGGAGAGTGGTGAGGGAAGATGAGAAATCATTTATTTTTTCTTTTGCTAGTTGAACATTTGGAATATTAAACATGTCTTTTAAAATTTTATTTGTTTCTTCAGCACTAATTCCTAATGCTATTAAATATGGAGACATGTCAGAAATTGCTTTTTCATAAGTATTTCCAATTATATCTTTATTTGCTCCACTTTTTGCTAATTCTTCTAAAACTATTTTTGCTTTATTTAATTCAGAAGAAAAATCAGAACTTTTAAGACCGTCAAATATTTTAGTGAATTCTTCCCCTGTGATTTTACTTTCATCTTTAAGCTTACTCAAATCATAAATTAGTTTAGTTACTGCTTCTTTGCCTAGTGATTTAGCAGAATCGCTACTTTGTAAAAAAGCTTCAGCCAAAATAGATAAATCTTTTCTACTTTCAAGAACTTTTGCGCTAAGTGTAGATAATTCATCTTTAATGCCTTTTAAATTATTCTTAGCAATTTCTAGTGAATTATTACCATACTCATCAATTTTATTTTGACTTCCGCTGTTTATATCTTCAATTGTTTTTAAATATTCGTCTTTATGTTTTATTAATAAGTCTAGTCTTTCTTGGTCTTTTTGTAATTGCGAGAAATCATTTTTCCCATCAGTAGTAAAAGTTATAGCCATTTGTTCTTGTTTAACTTTTAATAATTCTTCGTTGTCTTTAATTGCTTGTTGAATTGATTCAGAAGACCCAAGGATTGCTTTTCCCTCTGCATCATAACCATCAATTAAATCAGGAAATTGTGTTATTAATCGAGATCGAATTTCTTCTAATTTTGTCTCCTCGTTTATTGTACGAGATGATATTGCAGATAAAGATTCATATTGACTTGCTAGATTTTTTGCTTCCGATGTTTGTTGTTTAAGTGAATTAATACTTCTATTTAATTCATCGAATACTTCTTTTTGTTTTTGAGCAGACCTTTCAGCTCTTGCCCCCATAAAATCAAATGCCACTATGACAGCAGTAACAGCACCTACAACTAAACCAATTGGATTAGCAAGCATAGTAGCCCATAAACCTTTAATTGCAAAATTTAATGCAGTAGTTGTGCCCATCAATCCGATTTGAGCAAAAGACATTCCAGCCAATCTAGCTTGTGTTTGAACTAAGCTTGAATTTAATAATATAGTAGATAAAGAAAAATCCTTTAAAAACTTTAAAAAAACAGCACCTTTATTTACCGCAAGCAAAGTAAATACCAATCCCAAAATAGTTCTAAGATTACCAAAGTTATTAATTAATAGAGTTATACCACCAATCATACTTTTCACTAAACCAGTATCTATCGTGTTATTCCAAAAATTATTTATTGCATTTCTTAGCTGATTAATTTTGGTTTCCCAACTGCCCATTCTTACTTCATTTTCTGCCATCGCCGATCCACTAGCATTAGAATAATCTTCAAGCATACTTTTGTACATGTCAAAATTTTCAACTAAGGCTACTAATTGATTGCTTTGTATTCAACAAGGTTCGTTAATCCTTGCCAGTTCTCAATTAAACAAATTATAATTTGTTTAATATGAACTTCTTATATTTTCATACAAGAATAGACTATATCACCATCCTACTAAGGATGTCTCCCATTTCCACTCACTTGAGTGTACGGCTTTCGCCTAGTCGTTGAACCTTACCTTACGGTCTTGGTTGCTGATTGCCAATTGTTATAGCACTTAGGATTTAACCATATGCCATCTGATTAATTTTTTCTACTTTCGTCACCATCACGCTTATAATCAATAGATTTTGTAGATTCTCTTATCTTATTCTTACTCATAATTTATTTTGAACTCATGCCATTGTTCTATTGTATTATTACCAAACCCATACAAAGAATGAAATTTATTGTGTATTTCTTTCTTTAAGCAAACACCCAAAGGATATTTGTTTTGAAATTCCCTAAAGACATATAAAATAGACGATAATTCATCATCAGAATAATCGTCTATTTTGCCTTTTATTTCAATATGTAAATGTAATAATACATCATTAAGGATTAAATTCAATCCATATGTGTGATGTATATCATCAAATCTTTCTCCAGTAATTACACATTTATAATTGCAATTCTGCATTGATTTCTTTTTCCATTCTGCATTATTGCGTCTTACAAATTCTGAAAGATTTTCATATGAACTTTCTTCTGCTTGCCTTAATAATCCTAATTGACATCGCTTGTCGCATATAGCATGAGCTTTTCTACTTATAATTACCCCAATTTCTTCATCTGTCATCTCTTTCCAATTATTTTTTATAAAATCTATATCTTCTATTGTGAACCATAAGTTTAGAGACACTATGTTTTTTATATTTAGTTCACATGCTTTCATAGTAATAGTTTTTATATTTCTATTTGGAAGAAATTCTAACATTTCAATTGGAGTTTTAATAGGATAATATTTTTTCATTATGTCAATATCATCTTCAGACCAGTAATTCCTACTTGATATTTTTAATTTACTAGCTTTCGATACAATTGCACTATAAGAAAATTTATTATCTAATAAATCACAAATATTATTTACATTACCGAATGTATAATTACTCTTTAGAATCTTGATATCATTATCAGTCCATCTTTGTATAAAAATCATCTCCTTAAAAATGTTTTATACAAAAACTATTGATTATTACGTTGTGGTTTAATCAGCTTTATGGGTTTCCAGCAGTTAAAGAGATTTTGGATAGATAAATTACATATCTATCGCTCTATGCACATTTCTGTACAGAGGAGGCTGTCAACAATATTTGTTCGTTACCTCTATATTTTCCACCAAGAGCCTCAATAATGGGGGCAGTCTGCATAGAGCTAAGTGACCCCCAAATATCCGATAAATTTTGAAGCACGTCCATGGGATTTCTAAGCTCTTCAATTCCATTTCGCATTTCATGAACTTTAATTCCAACACTGTTTAACGCCGCTGCCGATTTTGAAAGTGCTTCATCATCTATTATTTCTCCGTCTTCAGTTTCTCCTTTTATTTGCCTAATGTTCATCAGAATTCCACGAAATGCCCGTCCAGCTTCATTTCCAGACCGTTGTGTAACTGCTGTCATAACCCCAATGGCAGCAGAAAGCTCATTAACCCCAACTGAAGCATTTGAGGCTATAGATCCCGCAACTGTGATTCCTTCGCTTATTTTAGAAATTGATGTTGCATATTTGTTGTCAATAATATTTGCACCATCAAGAACTTTCATCAATTCTTCTTGACTACCTTTGTATTTATAAGCAGCATCAGTAGCAAGCAAAAATCCATTAGCTTGTTCTGCGGTAAGTTCACCAACGTTTTGAGACAACAGAGAAACTTTTGCTAAATCTTCTGCTTTTCCTTCATATCCTGCACGACTAAATTCACCAATTGATTTTAAATAATCTTGTGCAGTTCTTCCAAAAGCATTAGCAGCTTCAAAAGCACTATTTTTTAAATTATCCATAGCTTCAGCACTAAGATTAGTTACTTTTGCAATATTTACCATTAAACTATCTAATTCTTTTAATGTAACCAGTCCGGCCTGTAGTGACCTAAGAGGCGCGTATAGGGCTGTCGCTACTGCCGCCCAAGCGATCATCTTAACAAAATTTTTACTGAGTGTCGTTAAAAAACTATCGGCAGCTCCATTTATTCTTGTAATTTCATTTGTTGCGGCTCTAACTGATGTAGTTAATTGGGCAAATTGTAAATTTAATTCTTTTGCTGACTTTCCTCCAACAGTCCCAAATTTCGCAACTGCCGATATCAAATTATTCATTTCTGCTTGAATTTCAGGTCTCGCAAAGACAGTTTCTTTCCCGACTTGTAAGCTTGCTAATCTATTTGCCATATTTGCTTGGTACAATGAAATATCATTAGTACTTAAACTTCTAGTATTTGTTGTTGCAGTTATACGTTGTAAATCTTTATATCTAGCAATTTCAATTTCTAAATTACTTATATTTTGAATTATTCCTCGTCTTTGCTCATTAGATAGATTTATACTGCCATTTCTTACTTGATTTATGGTCGATAATATTTTATCATATTGTGTATTTAAATTTGATAAATTAATACTATCAGTTATCCCAGTAGCAGGTGAAGTAAATCCTGCCTTTAATTTAGTAATTTTATTTTCATACAATTGTAACTTATCAAGATTTTTTTGTATATTTGAATTAGTTTTTGCCATATCATCTGAGTAATTAAAACCAGTAGTGCCAAAAGTTTTAATTTTAGTTAATTCACCATTGACTTTTTTTTGAGCTTCTGACCATCCCATCGTTTCTTTAATAGTTTGCCCAAGTTCTTGATTATAATAAGTCAATGTAGCAGATGTCATTTGGCCTTTACTATTTGTGTTTATATTTACTTTAGCTAATTCATCAACATTTTTTCTAATTTCTCTAATACGACTTGAAATTTGATTAAATGCTTGATTTTCTACAGTCGTATTAATAAATTGAGAACTTTTCATGTTTGTTTGGGTTTTGATTTTTTCATTTATTTTTTTAGTAATTACGTCAATACTTGATGCATCAACATTTAATTTTACTGAAATTACTGATTTTATCTTCGCGTTTAGAGAATTTATTTGTGCATCTATTTCTGATGGCAATGTTGATATTTTTGCTTTAATTAATATATTTAAATCATCCAAAATTAATTCACCTCTCTTTTATATATTAGGGCATAAAAATACCGTTACTGAAAACTTATAAGAAATTATAAAATAAATACATAATTTATAACTTTATGTTTCATTCCTTATTCATCGTGTTCTTTTTCATATTATTTCTAATACTACTAAAGTTTTTTAACACTCTAAAGGCTTAAATTCCCCACTAACGCATGGGTACATAATATCTATAATTGCATTAACTAACTTTAAATATCTTATAATTTTCAGTATCTCTTAGATTTAATGACGCATTTAAATCTCTATCTAAAACACTACCACAACCAGTACAAATCCATTCTCTATCATTAAGAGTTAATAACTTATTCACATTGCCACATTCGTGACATGTCTTAGAACTTGGATACCATCTATCAGCAATTCTAATCTCAATATGATTCCATAATCCCTTGTATTTTAATTGTCTTCCAAATTCATAGAGACTTTGTTGCTGAATTGCTTTAGATAAATGTTTGTTTTTCATCATACCTGAAATATTTAAATCTTCAATAGTAATATAACTTGGTTTTCGACATACTATCTCAGAAGTTGTTTGTTGAATATAATTCTTTCTAACACCATTTAATTTATGTTGAACTGATTTTATCTTAAGTTCTAATTTAAGAATATTTTTAGTTTTAATATATTTTAAACCATCAAGATTAGACTCATATTTTCTAGAAACCTGTCTCTGTAATCGTTTCTTTTGCTTTTCTAATCGTTTCATCTTTTTGGTCTTATTGATATTACCATAAGTTTTACCATTTGAACATATCGCTAAATCTTTAATTCCTAAATCAATTCCAATTCCTTCATTTAAAGGAGTATCAAGACTATCAGGATATTCTATACTAATGCTAATAAACCAATTTAATCCATTATACGATATTCTAGGATTCATATATTTAATACCCTTGCCGAACGGCACTCTATTGTGCTCAGCTAATTTTACCCAATTCAATTGTTGCTTGTTCTTCTTTTTGCTTTTAGTAAAACCTTCAAATTTAACATGAGTAGAAGTAAATTGAATATTCCCGTTATCCTGATAAAATTTAGGAGATGATTTCTTTTTAGTTTTAAATTGAGGAAATTTAGCTTGCCCTTTAAAAAATCGCTGATAAGCAATACAAGCGTCTTTAATTGCCTGTTTTGGAACATTGTTAGAAACACTATTCAACCAACTAAACTCATCTGTTTTCTTCAATTGAGTCAATTCTTTTCTTAAATCATTATCTGAAATAAATTTACCACATGAAGCATAGTTTTCTTTTTCTCTACCTAATGCCCAATTAAATGCCCATCTTGCAGTTCCAGCATTTTGAAACATTAATGTGTTTTGTTTATTATTCGGTACAAGCATTATCTTGATTCCTTTGATCAATTTCCTCATCTTCTCTCTAATAAAAAATACCTTACCCTTAAAGAGTAGGGAGTTGATTCTAGTTATTTTATTGGTTATCGTGTTGTTATTCCTTTTGTTTTTAAATATCCGATTAATTTAATCATATGACCTCTAGTTTGTTCTAATTCTTCCCTTGATAATTGCATATACTCAAATGATGGAGTATTATAGTAAGGATTGTATTTTTGATTGCCATATTCTAATAAAAATGGTAATTCTTGATTATATGGACTCCCATCAAAAGATTGATGTATCCCCCACATCCCTTCTTTGCCATCTCTAGGAATAATTTTATCAGCATCTATATAAATCTTTACAGAAATTTCATCTCCAACTATTGTTACTTTCCCTATGGTCAATGCTCGTAAAACCTCAAAACTGCGTTCATACATTGATTGTTCATTAGCGTAAACAGTAGATAAGAGATACTTTTGAACAGTATCTCTTACATGTCTAGCAACATCATCTTGCATTGCTTTTGCTACTTGTATTTTTGTATAATTTAATAACGAACGAATATCTTTAAAATCAGGCATCTTTTTCTCCTAAATTTAACCCCATTGCTTTACCTAAATGTTTAAGCGAATCTGGAGATACTTTATTAAATTGTTTTGGAAGTTCTTTTATTAATTTAATTAATCCTTTTTGATCAGGAATTTTATCAACTAATTTATTCAAAACTTGATTAACAATATTTATCATACTATTATCAACCAATTGAATTTGTTCGATTTCTTTTTGCAAGATATTGTTAATAAATTCAATCTCTGATTTAGGAATTAATTTTAAAATCGTATCTATAATACCATATTCTTTTAACTCATCATACAATTCTGCTATTTCTTCTGTATCAAAGTTTATATTTGAATATTCATTTAACATAATATATTCGTACGCAAATTCTTTTAAAGTAAAATCAATTCTTTTAATATCTTCATCAATAATGCATAAATCTAATATTCTTCTAATTAATATTTTTTTAAAATTTATAGAAAGATATTTTTTAATATTTAAATCTTCACATCGTTCAATTTTATAACCTTTTTCTCTAATTTTATCAATTGTTAATTTCATAATTTATTCCTCCTTTTATATTCCTTATTTTTACCAATTAAAAACATCCTGCGTAATACGTAGGATGTTTTCCACATAAATATACTATTTAAGATTTTCTATTTCTGAAGTACCTTTCGCAAAATCCATGTTCGCTATTTCATCTAGTTTGTTTTTTGAGATATTATAATAGTTAGCAATATTTTGATAATATAACCCCAATTTATTAACATAATCATTGTCTGTTTTATCATATTTATTAATATCACTAGATATTAACATTACGGTAATATAAATACCCTGATTGTCTCCATACTCTATATTATCTCTCCAATTTTTTGCTAAATTAAGTATTCTTGCTTTATCAGAAATCTCTCCAATTTTTAAGTCCGAGGCTTTTTGATATTCACCTATGTCATAGTAATACCTTGCCAAACTAACTTTCTTATTATGATTATAAACAAAAAATCCACTAATTGAAGTTATTATTATCATAATAAAAACTATAATGATCTTACTGTTTTTCATTTACTCACCTCAATCTTTTCTGCTAGTGAGATGAGTAAACCACCAGATAATAAGGCAAAACCAAATGACATAACTCCTATACAATGATAATAACTTTCTACAATTGAATCACCTGATATGGAATTTATTAATAATAACTTAAATCCTGCTAGTAAAAATAAAATAGTTGAACATACACCTAAACTTTGAATAAAAAGTTTCATATTTTGTATACCTCCTACTTTTTTATAGTTATTTACATTATATTCTAAAATGTAAGAGGTATGCAACATGTAATTGGAATTTATGTTAATGGTTGATTGTTGAGCATCAATCACGCCATTCATTTGGTTATTTTTATTTAATAATTAAAATTATTGACTTAATTCAATACCATACTCTTTAAATTTATTTATTAAACCTTCTAGCCCTTTTCTCATATCCTTTGGATAAAGTTCTATTAATATTAAATTATTATCTGAACATATAGCTTGTTTTTCTAACATTCTTTTTTGATAAGATTCTCTCCTTTCCATACCAAAATATTCTACAATTATACCATCTACTAAAAACCAATCACATCTCTTATAACCACACCTAGGATCGTCTGAAAAAGACGAATAATATACTTCTTTCTCGTACTCTAAAACATTATCTATAAATAAATTAGTAATAATTAATTCTGGCTGCGAAAGACACAAATCATTATTTTTTGATCTATATGTCCTTGGAGAAAATATATTTCCTTCATAATTTGGTTCTAAACCTGCCTTTTGACAAGCATCAACATAACCATCAAAACAACGTCTATATGTATTGGAATGTGCCATATTTTTATTTTCATTTACTTCGTATGAAAGAGGTGTTCTTCCTAAAATTTGAGCATACTCCTTTAATTCACGTATTAATTTTTCTTCATCATATATAATATATAAATGTTCTTCAATATCTTTCTTTAATCCTAATTTTAACGCCTCTCCCATGATTGCAGTAGGTGTCCTATTAAATATGTTTGCTAACTCTTTATTTGTTTTAATTGGGTATTCTTTGATAAATATTTCTATATCTTCATCAGACCATCTTATTCTTGACTCTAATCCTAATTTATATCCTTTTGTAACTATTGATGATTCTGTACGATATGGCAATAATATTGCTAATTGTTTTGTAGATTTTTCTCCGTAATATTCTTTCAAAATATTAATATCTTCTTCTGACCATTCTGAATTTAGCAATCTTTTTATATTCAAATCTGATGCCTTATGTATAATTCCATCTTTATCAAATGGTTTTAATAATTCTAACAATTCCTCCCATTCTGTTGTAGGGGTAATATATTTTAAGATTTTCTATTTGTTCTTCAGACCATATATCATTTCTATTTAATTCAATGTTGTATTTTTTAAGAACATAATATATTGAAGCTCCATCACTATATCCATATTTCTTAGCTATTTCTTGACAATTTGTTCCATTTAAATAATCTTGGATAATTAATTGATATTCTTCACTACTTCTTTTTTTTATGTATAATCCTAAATTGTTTGCCTTTTTCATTATTATTTCTTTATTACGTTTAATCATTAATCTATCATTAATCTCTTCGATGGAACTATTAGTATAATAATCAATCAAAACTTGTTCATCACATTTATACCACCCACTGTCACCTAATACATCAATTTCTTTTAAAAAACTATTCCAACTTCCCCATTTACGTTCATAATTAACTCCTGATGGATAACCAATTGCTGGTTTTAATTCTTTTTTTAAAGGATATCTTTCATTTTCATTAAAGAAACGCCAAAATTCAGATATTAAAAATTCTTTGGAAAAAATTGTTATCCTTACTAAATGCTCATGATTTCTCTTATCTTTTATTTGTATCGTTGTTTTTCCTAGTTTTCCCGCCAATTCTTCATCTGTCATGACCATGTAATTATCTTTTAAAAAATTCGTTTCTTCTTTTGACCATTTAATTCTCATATAATTCCAGCACTCCTTCAAATTTTATATTCTTACTCATTACTAAACCCACACTCCAAACAATTCCATATAAAAAGGCAACAAAAAAAAGAAGGGAGGAGTGTATTCCCTTCTACTGCATTGCAATTGCAGATTGTTGCTTATTTAATAGCAAACCAGAGCGTCCAAAGGTCTGCTAAAACTATCAATATTAAATTTGGGCATAATAAAAGAACCTAGAAATCTAGGTTCTTTTAAAAACAAACTATTAAATTATTAACCTCTAATCTAATCATTAGCTCCTAAAATAGCTGGTAACAAATCACCATTCTCTTCAATTCTCAACATCTGAATATCTTTTACAGATGGAGCGAACCATGGATATTTCCTTGCCAAACCTTGAACAACTAAAACAGTTTTTACGGCATCAATTGATTCATTACCAAAATAAACACTACCTTGCTGTCGGTCAAAACCTTTACTTGACAAATAAAGCTTAATCTCGTTGTATGCGTTGTTATAATGTTGTTTATCATAGTTTTCACTTAAAATTTGTGTATCTAAATCAAAAGCAATAGCATACATTGATTTTCCTCCCTTAATCTTTTTAAACATCATATCACCTTCCTTTCCATATATCAACAGTATTTCCAATTTAAAATCAAAATACTCACGACATTAAATTTGATATTAATATTTGTTCTTTAACACTGTTAAAGAATATCTGATTAAATCTTAACATCTCATCCAACTCAATCATCATTTTAATTTCAGATAAAAAATTTTCTTTATCGTCCATATAAATTTCCTCCTTTTATAGATTACTTTATGAATCTGTGATATACTTAATTTGCATGAATTCTTAATTGGCTTGCTGTAATTGCAAGTCTTTCTTTTTGAGTTTTTCTAACCGTTTAAATATATAATCTTGGCCTCTAGATCTGAAACTCCCACGCCTAAAGGCATGGGGTTCTTATGTACTAAATAATTTTCTTTAATACTCTCATTTACAGGCATTACATTTCATCTGTATTTTACAACATATAAACACTAATCATTTTCCATAAGAATTTCACTATCAATCAACCCATTGGTCAAATTAACGATAGCATACGGCTCGTTTCTAAACCGTTATTTAATTGTTAGATTACATTTCTTAATGCTTTACTTAAATCCAAACTTCTTAATCTTTCAACCTCAATATCGTGCAACACTTTAAACTCATTAAACTTCTCAAAACACGAATCTCTATTAATTGTTTCCATATCATTATTCACACTCATTATCAGAAATGCTGAATATAAATCCCTTTGAATCTTAAATTCACTAAAATCATTCCATCTTTCTGACAAGTCCTTTTTGACATAAACATCATCAATATGATTATATTGACTTGCTTTAATTTTTACTGTATCAATTTTATACAATTGGGTGTCATTCCATTTAAGTTTATTGTCCAAGATTGTTAAGAACATTGAAGGTGCTTTATTCGCTAATGATTTACCAAATCTCTTCTTCTTATTAAACTTTCCATTTTTCTTATTAGTAGTTTTTTTACTTCTTTTCTGCAATCCAGAATAACTCATATTTTCAACATAGAATTTATCGCCTAAATTAATGATCTCATTTGCTAAAATATTGTGAGACTGCTTTCTAAGTGCAGATTGTTTCCTAAATAATTCTTTTCTAGCGTTCTTAATTTTAATGTAATGGTTACTATAAACCCATTTATCTTTATTGCCTTTAATTATAGTACCATTATCATTGAATTTATTAAGATTTGTTGCTCTTCTCGATCTGTCCATTTTACGCTGGAGTAATTTAACTTCTCTATCAATTTTATTGATGTTTGGTGCTAGTTCTAGAAGTTTGACTTGATATTGACTACTATAAGCAATTGTTTGCGTTCCAATATCAATTCCTACATTACCCTTGCCTATACTCCCTTTAATTTCACCTTGTTTAGTTATCTTCATTGGAGGAATACCATCTAAAATCAACTGAATATAATAATGATTTTTCCCTTTTATCATTTTACGTACAATACGACAATACTTTATTTTATTTTCTAAAGACATTTTAGCATAAGTATCATTCTTTTTAATTACTACAGATATTTTTAATCCATTCCACAATAGCACATTGTCTATAAATCTTATTCCAGTACCATTTGATTTTCCTTCTAAAGAATCTAAATCATTATAAGATTTATAACCAACTTTTTTAGCTGTATGAAACATTAAGCCTTGAAATGCCGAGAAACATCTTGTAGCTACTTTTTGCGAAGTAAATGCATCAATGTTTTTCTTGTATTTATGTTGCATAGGTTTAACAAAATCATGTAGTGAATATTCTGTCAAACCGTATTTGTTGTTTAATGCTTGAAACTGCTTATTCCGTTCTTTACCTTTTGTCATTTTACAAACTTTTTGGTACTCTTTTGATTGTCTTAATGTATTGTAACGCTTATATAATTCATTTAAACAAGCATTATACATTTTTCTCCCAATTTCAAAACGCTTACTTAAAATATCTTCTTGATATGTTTCGGTTTTTAATGGTAGAGTTAAAACAAAGTTTGACATATATTCACCACCTTTCATTTAATTTGAGGGGAGAATAAACTCCCCATAATATCAAGCCAGAATAATCACAATCTACCCATTAATGCAAAATCCTCTTATCACTCACAAATTCTAAATCTTCAAACCCACAATCATATTCTTCCTCCCCATAATAATCCTCATAAACCTTATCTATTTCATCCTTATTATCCTCACCATCACCCTTACACTTCTTATACTCATATTCACAAGTAAACAAATCATCACCAATCAAACATTTTTCTCTCATGGTTAAAATAGTTTCTCTAAACAAGAAACCTAAATCAAAACTCCCACCATATTCTCTATGTATCTCATGCATTATCTTAATAATAATCTTCCATTGTTCTCTAAAATTCTCATAAATAATATGACTTATAGAACTAATCCACAACACATCGCAATTATAAAATTTATCTCCGTCTTTCTCGACATTCCCAATATCATAAATTGCGTCATAAATTTCATGATATAAATCACTATTAAACATTTTCATTTTGTTGATATGAGCAAAAATCTTATCAGCTATTTTGCTTGGATCGGAAGGAGAAAGGATACTACACAAATCTGCCCAAGAAATATGAATATCTCCATTGAGTCTAATCTCATTACACAAATGACATGTTCTGAATTCTAAATTTTCAAGTAAATCTAATTCCATTTTATCGTCGTAGGATAATTCTTTAGGTTGTTTTCTCATCACAAACACTCCTCTATACTAATTTGTTAAGGATGATTGATTTGTTTACCTTAACTTAATAATAGTATACAGGAGTACATGGATATTGTCAATATCCAATTATACAAAATCAATATCTATAATTTCCCCTTCACTATCCAAAAAAAATAAGTCACCAATTTTTGATTGAAAAACATAGCACAGCCCGATAGCATATATTAATTTCCATTCACTACGATTATTAAGTAATTGAACAAGAGCTTTGTATTCTATAATTATTCCATAATTTTTTAACTTTTCAACTAACCATTGAATTCTTCTTCCGTCCATTTTTTTATTGATTTGCCCTCTATTACAATAAACTTTTAAATCTTTATGATTTAAATTGTCTACACTTTTATCCATATCCCAACCACTCCTTATCCTACTACCATTATACCACAACCCTCATATGCTCATCAAAACTTCAAACATATGTATCTACAACAGAATCAAATCAGGAGAAGGAATAATAATAAACAAATAATCCTACCACCAACAATATTATATTACACTTTAGTGCCACATATGTCAAATATTTTATTTTTGCTCTTATTGACATATGGAAAATTTTATTATATACTTACTTAGGGAAGGAGGAGTGGGATTATAATGGATATGATTATAGATAAAAATAAAAACTTTAGATGTTCTAACAAAATCAGAGATGATACTTGAATGTGGATTTTACATATGTGATAAAACATGATCATAAAATTATCATAATCATAATCAATAAATACAAAAATAATTAATTAAAAGAAAGAGGTAATAAATAATATGTTAACAATGACAAATGAATTACAAGTATTTATGAGCGAACAATTTGGACAATTAAGAGTAACCGAAATAGATGGTAAACCATACACAGTAGCCAATGATGTCTTAAAAGCTTTAGGGTATTCTGAAGGTGGATGGAGAACTACATTATCAAGAAAATGCAAAGGCGTTACAAAATGTAACGGGTTAAAAGTTAATGGAATTGAAATAAATCTTATACCAGAAGGAGATATTTATAGACTTATAGCAGGAAGTATTTTGCCAGAAGCAGAAAAATTTGAATCATGGGTATTTGATATTGTATTACCTACAATTCGTAAACATGGTACTTATATGTCAGAGGAAGTAATTGAAAAAACATTAAATGATCCCGACTTTATAATCCAGTTAGCCACACAGCTCAAAGATGAGAGGCAAAAACGGTTAATCGTAGAACAACAATTGCAAGAAGCACAACCAAAATTAGACAAATATGGAGTGTTTCTTGACGCTGAAGGTACCTATACATTTGAACAAGTTTCTAAAATGATAAGTACTAGAAGCGAAGAGAAGGGAAGTAGAATCAAAGTTAATAAGAAATCATTAACAAGTATTCTTAGAGATTGTGGAATTCTTAGTAAAAATAAAACCAATGGCAGATATAGGAATTTGCCAAATGTAGGATTTGAAAATTATTTTAATATTAATCATGAAAGTGTTGACAATAGAGATGATATTGATAATGAGCAAACAAGAGTCAAGACTATTGGGATTGATTATATTTATGATTTGTTGTTGGATAGGAGGGAGAATGGTTTGGTTGTGTTTGGGTGATATAAGGTGAAGATAAAGTGGGATATAATAAATAGATAAATAAAATATTAGTTTTTAGAGACTCTAGTGGGATAGAGTCTCTTTTTTTATTATAAAAATCCTAATTATCCATATCTACCAAAGGTGTCCAAATTGACTTAAAAACAAAGCGACAAAAATCTGGAATAGCTTCTTTATCTGGATTGTAATTACATGAATCATCAATTAGTTTTTGAATTGGAGTTCTTGACATTCCTAATTTATGTCCTGTTAGTCTATTAAATTCTTGTATTAATTCTTCATTATCAATAGATATTGTACAACATTCTTCAAATGTCATATTTTTAGCTCCTTTTCTATTAGTCTTTTGAATAGGCGATAAATGGAGAGAGGTGAAGGAGGAAATATCAAGATAGAATAAATAAATCAAATAATATACCCCAAATTGAGCGATAGCGAAAATTTGGGAGGGAATGAGCTTGCGAATGACCATTCGTTCCCCTTTGACGAATGTCTGGAAATTATTTTAATTATATTTATGTTAAGATTTTTGTTAATTTATTTTGCTTAGTATCCTGCGGAGCTTTTCATTACGCAATTTTGGTTGTCACCAAAATTACTTCATGGATATGTTATTTTAATTTATTTATATTGTTATTGGTTATTTTTACTAAATCATATAACTGAAAAGTGTGGTTCACTGTATATATAAATAGAATAACCACACTTTTCAGTCTGATTAAAATTTTACATATCTATTATTAGAGATTAAATCAATATTATAATCTTTTACATATTGCAACATCAAAGGTTTACTCATAGAAATATTAAAAGTATTTGTCTTAATATCTAATAATTCTTTTATTTTTGCTTTACTTAATCCTTTTTCAGTAAAAATTTCATCGACAAATAATTTATTTCTATAATTTTCGTCAAGTCTAAATTTCTCATAGAATTCAATTAATGTCTCAACAACATCCTTCTTGTTCTCTACTGTTTTTCCACTTTTTCTTGACTTATATTCAATTCCCCAATTATACGTAATTTGAATATCTGGCATCGCTTGGGCAATGAGAGCATCTATCTCTTTATCACGATTTATGAAATAGGCGTGGGTCTCAGGAATTTCTCCATCTGCATAACCTCTACATTTGATTCTGTTTAAAGTTTGCACAACCATTGCAGAAATAGTAGACACTTTAACTTTCTCAAATTCTTTTTGTTTGTATTTTCTATTGCCTTTTATTGGAACAAGAGTAGTATCTAATGAATTAAATTTCTCTGCTGTTAATTCTTCTTCTTTTACAGAACTAGTGAAATACATTAAAGGATATATTGCATCTGGTAACAATTGAATCCCTAATACAAATATTTTGTCAAAATCACTCCATTTATTACTCCCTACTGTACGTCCATAGTGGGTGACATCAATTTGGTCTAATTTTTCATATCCCTTTAATGCTTCAATAATCATTTTATCTCGTTCTTCACTATTAGTTACAATCAAAACTTTCTCTTCCCCAATAATCTTACTCTTAATATCTTCAATGATTGCATCTAACAATCCATCTTCTAATCCTTTTTTCATTGAAGCAGATGATCCGGTGACTCCATTAAATATATTTAGATGCATATTCTTATAAGATTTTATTTGCGGCAAATCTCTTACTTCTGAATTGCTATCAATTTCATATAGATAATTAATTCCTGATGTAGCATCTAATGTTACTTTATGGAAATATGGATTATTAATATCTATGTACTTGTAGGTGATGATTGATTTATACTTAATATCCTCATGAATATTTACATAACCACCAGTTGCTAACATTGTTCTTATTGCCATATATGAGTCTTTGGCTTGTTTATCTTTACAAGAGAAAAATAACTCATCTAACCCATCTGGTACTTCGATATTGTCGAACTCGCAAAAGAATACACTGTTCTTCTTCGTGTCATACGATTTCAAAAATTCTTTCTTGATTTTGGTCACGAATCCATTAAATCTATCATAAATATCTTCGTTTCCCATATTCATGATTGCATTTTCCATATCAGAAATTGACTTCATTGTAACTGTCATAAATTGAACATTATTAATTGCTTCATCCACAATTAATCTCTCCCTATAATATGTATTATATTTTCCACGCTTTGTATTAATTCTTTTATCAGACCATTCACATAGTTTATTTATATCATCTTTGTCAATAAGTTGTAAATATCCACTATGAGTTAATACAATTACTGGATATTCTTTTAGTTCATCATTAGAAATATCACTTCTTTTTCTATTGTTTAGTTTATCAAATCCAGAGTGATATGCATATGCTAAATCTAATTTTGCTTTCTTATTGATTTCTCTAACTGTTTCATTACAATCATCTTTTGTAAGTTTTAATATTATTGTTCCTGCGTATGGTTGTAATATTTTATTTCTTAACATATAGGAAATTCCTGCATTCATAGCAGTTGATTTACCACAACCCGTAGGAAAGTTAATAATTGCTTTCTTATTAGGTAACGGGTAAAACATTATATAATAAAGTAATTGGCTTAATCCTTTGTAATATTCACTATCTTCTGGTACAATTACATTATATTCTGCCAAGTCCTTAATTGTCAAGTTTACTGCTTCTATTACATGATTTTTCTTTGTTTCAAGTTCCATTTGCTCTAGAAATTCTTTGTAATTAATCATTATTAATATCATCTCTCTTTCTTATTTTACTCTCACTAAAAGATATTGACTAGCAGGATAGGGGAGAGTACCCTTTGATAATGGGTAATTAAGCCATTACTCCTGCTAGTGTTTAGTGCGATTTACAGCACATAAAAATCCTCTTCTAAAAATAGAGAGGATTTCAATCTGGTGTAAATATTTAAATCGCCAAGGTTGGCGATTCTCTGAAACCATTGATATTAAAGGGTCTTAAAAATGGTGTATTGGAATGAAATGTGTTTTTTATGTTGTTGGTGTGATTTCTTCCGGTTTCTTAACTTTAACTTCACCATCAAAATTAAACATGGTATCAATCATTTCTTCACTATGATCTTTCGCGTAATCTTGGGTTGTTTTCGGATCTGAATGATGAAGAAATAGCTGGACTTCCTCTAAAGTAAACTTCTTAGGCAATCCCGTAGACGGATCAATGATACGTGGATCTTGCCCCTGTAAGAGACATTCTGCGCGACTGTGGCGATATGAATGCGGAAAAATATTTAATTCTTTTCCTTCTAATTCACTCAATATAGCAGAAATAGCAACAACTCTATCATATAAAGCTCCGTACGTTACTTCTCTTTTATTTTCACCCTTACCAGTTATCCATACAGCATCTAAATTGTCTTCGCCACGTTCTGATATAAACTGTCTTACTAATTCTCTAGTGTCATTTAAAAATACTAAAGGAAATGATTTTCCTCTTTTACCAACAACTATATTTGTCTTATTTCCTTCTTGAGCATCTTGTTTTTTAATCTGATATACTTCATTCCTTCGTCCACCAGAATCGAATAGAAGCATATGTAAAACTGCAAGCTGTAATTTACCACGTTTTAATAATTCTTCTCTAACTCTCCATACTTGATCAAATGTCATAAAGAAATCGTCTTCATTTGTTTTAACTGGTTCTTTCGGTAAACCTTTCACCTTACGAGCAACATTATTGTCATATTCTGTTTCGTCATCATCTTCTGCATATGAAAGCATAGACCTAACCGCACTCATTAATCTATTTGCTCTTGCATTAGATAGTTTTAAATCATCACTAAACCAAATGCTAATTCTCCTAAAATCCTTTTTACCTAAATCAAATATACATTTATTATCACAAAATCTTTTAACATAAAGTAGAATAATTCTCAAATCCTGAAAGTAAGCATCAATAGTTGACTTCTTCTTTTTTCTTTGCTTATATTCTTCAAGAAAGTCATTCATTGCTTCTTTGTTTTTGGGATTTACTAATTCCCATTCTTGCTTTGTATAGATTGGGTTATATACTCTTCCACGACCTTTGTTTGCCATTAGTTTAATTCACTTCCTTTATTTTATTTAAATAATCTTCTTCATACATCCATTTGAATCCACCACTTTTATGTTGTAAACCATTTAAACATGCACTTATATTACTTGCTTTTGTTGTATTTTTTGCCTCAGTTATTGTCCTAAATGTTTTTATATATTCATTACTTAAACTTAATTGAATAACCCTTCGTTTAGTTGTATCTCTATTTTCATAATCCATTTTGTCAAAAGTTAATTCATTATACTTATCTTTATATATCCATATGTAACCACAAGCTGAAGCACCTCGCCCATTTGCACAATCTCTTATATTATTAGCACTTGTATTTTTACCAGTTAATGTAATTGACGCATCATTGGAGTTTTTCCACTCTTTAATATAAATACCATCTAAATTTAATTGAATAATAGATTTAGAATGTTTTTCTGATAAAATAGTTTTTGTTTCTTGTGTATGATTCCACCCGAATTTTAATTTAGAAGCATCACTCATCTTTTTCCTTGTTTCTTCAGATATTTTAGCACCTCTATTACTTTCGGCAAATTCCAAAACATTATAACCAAATTTGTTGTTAAAACATTGAGTTTGATCAATCCAAAATTGTTCTCTTTTCGTTAAAAATTCAACATCACAAACTTCAATAACTTCTATATAAAAACTTTCTCCTCCGTCTTTATCCCACGCTCTTTGAAGGTGAACATTGTGACATTTTCCTTTAGGCAATGTATAAATATATCCAGAACTAATTCTATGCCACAAATCTATTGCTTGCCCAATATACACTTTTGCATTTTTAATATTAGTTATCTTATAAATACCACTAACATTTTTATATTTTTCAAAATTCTCCATACTATTTTTTGTATCTAATAATTTACTACCAATGTCATTATCATAATATCCCATACTATTCTTTATATAATAATAACCACCACATTTAGCTAAAATTGAATAAGAAATTTGTAAATTATTTGACATTTCTAATAGGGAAGGAAAGTATTTATGCCTTTCAATAAAAATATTTATAATATTTTGTATGTTATTTTCATTAATGTAGAAATATAACTTATGTAAATTATTGCATACTTCAAAAATATTTAATTTTAATTCAAATATCATATCAATTACATTATCTTTATTTTGATAAAAAGATTCTTTTAATTGTGAATAACCAATATTAAAGATATCTTCAAATTTATTATTTTTTAAAAATATATGTAATTCTTTTAATCTATTGGGATAAAACTTCCAATAACCAGAATCGTTTTATTTAATATTCCTAACTCTGCTTTCTTTTTCTTTATTTCAGCAACTTTAAAATGAGCACATTTACTGCAACAATCTCTATTTATAATATCTCTTTTTTGTTTGTTATAATCTCTAAAGTATATTTTTTGGGGTGTTTTACAATAATCACATTCATATTCGATGGTTATATTTGAATTAGGATGCACATCTTCAATTTTAACTATAAATGCGTCGCCTATTCTAGTAAAACAATAACCTTTTAGAATATAATATTCTTTTCCCCAATTAGACCAAACTACTTCTACTTCTTTTGTTTCTAACATCTCCAACAACCGCCTTTCATATTGTTTTATTAACCTTAAAATTTCTTCTCAAAAAGATAATAAACAGACAAACACTAAGGCGTTGTGTCTTTCGGGTAGCTCTCCCTAGTCTGTTTACGTACAACTAATTTGTCGCACAATAAAAGACACTTATCTAAAGTGTCTAAAGTTCTACAACAAATTAAATTATCTATCCTCAACAACCTTTTTCTTTCTAATTTTCTTTTCTTTCAAAATAATATCTTTTTCCCATTCCAATTTACCTGTTTTAATAAAATATGTTAAACTTACAGCGTAAGCATCTGATTCATCCTCATTCTTAAAAACTAAATCAGGATATCTTTTCTTAATTTCCTCTTGCACTTGTTTCTTTGTTGCATTACCACTTAAAATTGCTTCTTTAACGGTTTTGGGAGGGTAGTAGACGGTCTCTATATCATGATAAGCCAATTGACAAATTCCATGAACCCTGTATATCACCTGAGTTGCCATATTAAACCTACTAAATCCTCTTTCGATCACGACGACTTCAGGTGGATATTTATCTCTTAATTCCATTAACTTATCATAAATTACTTTTAATCTTTTCCCATGAGATTGGTTTTTTTTAGTAGGGATAGAATCGATTAATACAGGAATCATATCTTTATCAAATATACAAAATCCTGTTGATTCCATAGATAAATCGTATGCGTGTATGTACTTTTGTTGATTCTTTATCACATTTCACTCCATATCATCAAATATCAAACAAAGGCACAACCAAATAAGTCATGCCTTTGTAATAAAATCAATTAATTTGTTTATTAACTATATATCCAATTTTGCTTAGTAATTTTTGCTATTTTTGCCCCGTTGTCATTATAATACATATAAAGAAACCCATTTTTATCAGGTCCCACTATCCCTTCATTAGCATTACCACTTGCATATCTAGATAAATTCAATACTAATACGGTGTGCCAAGTTTGCCCACCGTCTGCTGTCCCAACAACAAATATTTGTTGATGTCCCGTTACAGTAGGTACTTGAAAATACGCTTCGATGCCATCTTGAGCAATTGGCCTACCAGTATATTTTCCAGCACCAGTTCCAAATGCTGGATATATAGAATAATCCAATGAAAATAAGAACTTTTCTCCATTTATATCTTTATAATTTGTATCTTTTTTAATTGATAAAACACAAGGAGGATATCCTCTATCTGGAAGCGCGGTGATAATATCAGGAAAAGATATTAATGTAGTTGGTTGGGGGAGAACTCCGTTTTCATCTGTTGCTCTTATCTCATTCCAATTTTGTCCTAAATCTTCAGAATAATAAAGCATTGCATTAGTAGCATCACCAGTTTGTGCATAAATCCTGCCAGCATAAGGATCATAAGTTGATGCGTGCCAATGGCTATTATATACACTATCTACCAATACTGTTTCTTTAAGTGAAACCCATGTTGCACCACCATCAAAACTACCAAATAGTCTCAATCCACCTGATGCTGGATTTGGAGACGTTATTACATATTCTCCACATAAAATTACCGTTTGATTTACACCAGCATTGTATATACTTGTGTTTAATTTAATAGGATATCCTCTATCCATTTCAACTATTTTTGTAAAACCACTTGTAAAAGTTGTTGAAAACCATATACCACCACGTTTTGTTGTAGAGTCGGTTTCTATAACAACATATCCTGCATGAGTTTGAAACACATGTAACAAACTAGATGTAGATGGTATTAATCCGGAAAAATCTTGTCCATAATCCAATGCCGTAGCAAAAGCATCTGCTGTTCTAAATATTTTTTTTAAAGATGAATAGCCATATAAAGAACCATCAAATCCAATACTAGACACATGTATTACGGTTCCATATGTGGAGGAATTAATAACGGAGTAATCTAGAGGTTTTTTAGGGTATGCTGATAAAGTTTTACGGGTTATCGCAGGAACAGAAGATGTATTAACAATCCTTGCAGTTTGAGTTTTTGGTGCGTTAACTGACGCAATTCCAGTTACTGTTACTGTGCCTGAATAATATACATCTACCCTTACTCGTATTTTTTTAATTCCGACACAATTAATGTAGTAAATTCCACTTACTTGTGCTTTAGTAGAGGGTAATTCGGTAACCGAGTTATATGCCATTACTGGATTATAATATATATTATCACTTGTTCCCAAAAAATTAATTGTAGCCTTAAATGTACCAGAAACACGAATGATAGCTGTTGTATAACCATCTACATTTAGATCAATACCATCACTGATAGCCGTTGTACCAGTATGCATTGTAAAATTTGCAGATGGTAAACTCGGTTTTAACCCTACATCACCAATAGACAGCGAATCTACTGTTATTCCTGAAACAGCTATGGCTCCATTTTCATCTACTGCAACATCCGCTAAATTTCCAACAATCGCAACTGGTTGAGCACTTGGAAAAGTAGTTTGTATTATTCCTGAATTTTGAAAAAGCCCATTACTCATTATTTATCACTCCTTTACTCTTTATTTTTATAATTTTGTTATAATTAATTACTCACTAAACTAATCTTTTAATATTCCCATATACCAATAATCAATTCCAGCTTCGACAATTTGAAATTGCCAAATCGGTTTATGTGTAGGATTTGCACCTGATGTATCAATGACAAATGGTTGGTTTGCTAAAAATGGTATAGGATGTGAACCATTGATTATGATTGTACAATCTTGTGATGGTATAAAATTAAAAGATACAGCAGAAATATTATTGTTGGTTTGCACTTCTTTCCACTTTTGGATTACTTCGAGGTTAGAGCTTGATGTACCTTTGTCGCCGAAGAAGTTACTTTTATAGTTACGCATTTTTATCATTCCTTTCTTATAATTAATGTTGATTATATAAACAATTCTTTTTCAAGAATTTTTTCAATCTTATCTATATCCCAGTACCATATTTCTAGAAGTTTAATATTATTGTCTTTTGCATATTCTCTTTTTCTTCTGTCGTGTTCTTGTTGAGTTTTAAATTTATTTTCACTTACATGGCTTTGTTGAAATTCATGATATTCTCCTTGATACTCAATCAATAAATTGTATTTAGGTAAATAAAAATCATAAGATAATAAACCACCTCTTAATCCAATTAAACCATCAAACTCTTTTTGAGGTATATAATAAACATTTTTTAAGTCAAAAACTCGTTTACATTCTTTTTCACCTTTTGGTTCTTTACACTCTGGGCAACCTGTTTTATTAGTGCTAGTTCTATTACTTATTCTCGCTTTCCACTCATGATTACATTTCTTACATTTCCACCAAACTTCTTTTCCGCTACACCAAGTTACGTCAAAAGGAGTTAAACTACCATTTCTAATTAAATTCCATTCTTTTATAAGTTCTGGATTTTTAGTTGCTAGACAGTTAGATAATCCTACTTTATGCCCAGAACAGTAGGGGCAACCTTTATTATTAATAATATTATTCCAAGTTGCATCAAATTCTTCTCTGCAATCTTCCTTTAAACATTTCCATCGAAGATATTTGTCACTTCCTTCATATGTATCACTCAATAATTCAAAAGGTTTATTATTTAATTTTGCCCATAATTTTATATTTTGTATTGTGTAAGGATTGAATAAATGAAATTTATCTGGAATATGATTTTTTAATAATGATTTTGCTCCAACAACATAATAATATCCTAATTCATCATATATGGTTATTTTTGTTAATTGACCAACATATGTACTTGCTAATTTATAACCTAATTTTTCGACACCTATTTTAATAAACTCATTAGTTAGTTTTCTCCCCATTTTATTCTCCTTCCGTCATTGAGATTAAATATAATGGAAAAGAGACTATGTAACGGCATAGTCTCTCGTTTTACACTTAATAAGCGTCGACTCTTATTAAGTAACCATATTTAATTTATTATTTTGTTAATTACTATGATATCTGTCTAATCTTCAACCAGTTACCCAATGAGGCCGTAACTGTCGCGCTATCGTTTGTGCATCTAAGTCCGATCTGTGTGTCAACTGTACATTCCAATATAGCAAATGCAGGACTTCCTGTTCCTGCTGACCCTGCAACATCGGCATTATTACCTTGTTCACCTGTATAACTAGATGTTGTGTAGTTATAAAATTGATAACTTATTCCAGCATCATTTTCATTCAAGAGTTGTACCCCCATTAATTCATAAACCCCGGGATACAGTGTATACTGTCCATTACCATGATTGGTTTTAATCCCATTTGACACAACACCTGAACTGAAGTTAAGTAATATATTAGCTGCTGGATTAACTGCCACTATATTACTTGCTTTTAGATATGCAAGGTTGCTAACTTTATCCCATCTTGTGCCGTTATAAATATACTTACCAGAACTTTCATCTGTCACATACACCTCAAGTCCAGAAATAGGAGAAATAATCGCATCTTTTTGTGCTCTCGTCATCTTTGGTACAAGAAATCCACCAGTAGTACTAACAATCTTAAAATTAGCATCATTTTCTAATGCTAGATTTATATCAAATTCTCCGTCTCCCATAAACCCTAATCTTGTATCATCTGGTTTTTTCCACTCAAAAAAACCCGTCCTAGTACCACCAGAATTCATTGTTACATAACCATTAGTTCCATCAGCCGTACTGACTATATTAGTAACAACATCATTGGTTGTTAATTTTCCGTTAGTATCTACTTTAAATACAGATATATCATTGTTATCTAACCCATTGATAATATTAGTTGTTCCATCAGTAGTCGTACCTTTAATGGTTACTTTATCATTAATATTTGGTTCGGTTGTACCAATTCCCACATTCCCTGAAAACGGCAATATACTCATTCTAGGAATCTGAACATTACTATTCGAACCAGCAGGTGTACTAAAATCCATTCTGCAACCATCACCCCATGCACCAACTGGTATTTTTGTTGAAACAGAAGCATAAAACATATCATTTCCTAAATTAAGCGCACTAATTTCATAATCAGAACCAGAACCATTTTGTCCAACAAATTCATTTGTTACACCTAATTTTGTCGGTGTAATAGTATTTTTAGTATGAACATTTAGTCCTGATGAAGAAGTTGAGTTAATGGTATTTAAGGTAATACTATCTGTACATGCCGTTGATCCAATTTGCGTAATTTTAAAATATGACCTAGTAAGTGCTATACCAGTAATACCTGCAACAGTACCTGTTGTCATTACTTTTACTGACATATTTTGAGTAGGAGTAATAATAGCTTTTGTTGGTAAACTAGAATCTGCTGACGCACTTTGTACAGGAACAGATAAACCTGTAGTACTAGTTGGTAAATAAGTTCCAACAGAATCAGTCCAAACATATTCTGCCCAAACAGAACCAGTATTCCCATTAAACTCTATAAATGCTTCTAACTCATATGTGCTACCTACTTTCAGGTAAAACATATTATTTGATACTTCAATATTTCCAACTACTAGAGAAACTGGAATAATAGTATTTGCAGTAGTAACATTAGAAGTAACTCTTGCAAAACAATAGTCTACAGTTTGAATTACTGTAGCTTGGTGACTTATTTCTTCAACTTCTAACCAAGCTGTTGTAATACTAGAAATATTAGAAGAAACTGTTAATCTAGGAGATATTTGAGTTTCAACAATTGGAGTAAAAGTATATTCTGTTTCTAAAATTTTAGCTTCATTAGTATTTCTTGTGATTGGATTTGCGGAACCAGAAATTCCAACAAATTGTGATGCTGTTATGTTATAAAATTTTAACTCTGCATAAGCATTATCAGATGAAAATGTCATCATATTAATTGCACATCTAAGTCTATATTTAATATTTGCTTTTAATTTAACAATTCCTGTAGATGTATCATATGAAATATCAGTACCTTGGGAATCCTCGACAGTAGGAAATTTTATATTTGTATTATCTGCAATTGCAACTGTTGTTCCTCTAGTTACTTTTAAATAACTTGCACTTGACCCTGTACTATTACGATTATCAGCACTAATATGTATTTTACCAACTGCTGTGCTAGTTAAAGTCACACAATCATTTTGCCCGTATAAATAGATAGAATTTGTACTACCATCAATTATTTCAGTTCCATTAGCAATTATTCTTAATGTATAATTTGAGTTATCAGTTCTTTTTACGCATAAACTCTGTCCAATAGTTAGTGATGTAGAAGATGGTAGAATTACTGTGACATTATTCAATGATGCATCAACTAAAATTAACTTGTTAAATGCAGTTATTATATTTGTTGCAGATGCTACATTTTGAACAGTCAATGAACCAGATCCTCCACCTAATCCAGCAGACCACGTATTTCCATCCCATGTATATATTTTTTTAGTTGTAATATCGTTATGTATTAAAAAATGAGATGGTGTATCTGTTGGAATACCAACATCAGCACTTTCTCTATAATTTGATTTTGAAGTCCAATTGGCTACAATCCAATCATAAATTTGGTCACTAGTCATTGACATTACTTTAACCTCCTTTATTTTTACATTAAAAAGAAGTGGATAAATTATTAACCACTTCTTGGTTTTCGTTATTTATATACTTGAAAATAAATCCTTTGTGTGATTTTTGTTTACCATTACAAACTAGAGATATACAAGACTGTAATAATTTTACTCCAAAGCAAGCTTCACTTTTTCTTTCTATATCATTTGTGCTTTCAAAAATTCCTAAAGATGTATCATTCTTAAATACCTCAACTTTCCTAATATTTACTTTATGACCTAACGATTTCATTCTCTCATTATTTGGATTATAATTACACCAACCAAATTTACTTCCTTCTTTTAAATATTTACATATTGTACTACGATTTAAATGTAATAATAAACCGATATCAGATGTTGATAAATTTTCGTTTTCTTTTTTTATTTCACAAGCTTTTTTTACTAAATTACTTAAAGCAAATTCATCACATTTTATCCAATCAATGCTTGAAAGTTCTAATATATTTAACAATTTTGTATTAAATATATTAGTTTTTATATAATCTATATCAGAAATTTTACAGTCAATTCTAATAATATCTATATTATTAATATTTGCTAGGTTATCTTTATAATTATCAATGTTTAGTGCATATTCTACGGTATATATTGAATTATTATATACTACTTTATTTCCGTGACCAATACCACCATCCATTTCGACAATATATTTTTTATTACCTAATTCAAAATAAAAATCATATCTTAATGGTTTAATCCAATCTGGAGAATATTCACTTAAAAAATCAATATGTAATTGTTCCAATATATTAAACATTATTTTTTCTGGATAACTCCTACCGTCTTTACAAGTACACCTTATTGTTTTATTTGTATAAATTGAATTAATAGACATAGGTCTATTCTTTATTCTTCCGCAATCAGGACAAATCGGGAAAATTGTTTTACTGCTTGATTTTGTATATAGTTTTGCTTCATCGTATCCACCTTGAAAATACTTAACCATCCAAAGGGCAGTTGTTGGGATATCATTAATTCCTTCAATAACTTTTTTAGGAGTTATACCGCAACAGGAGCATCCAATTCCTTTTAATAAATTATGTTCTATTAACCAATCTTCATGTCCACATTTATTACAATGATATTTATATATCTTATCAAAACACTTATTATTCGCACTTATATGTTTTTCCCTGTCTATAATAATAAAATCTTGTTTTTTGTTTTTTATAGTTTTGCCTAATTTAATTTTAAATTCACTAGTTATTTTTCCTAACAATTTACCAAAAGCACAATCAGAAAAATTATCAGTATTAATTTCAAAAATCTCATTATCGAGATATTTAATATACAATTTATGCTTCTTATAATTATAATCAACTATTGTAACATAACCAGAAATATCATCATATATAAATTTACATTCTTTACCGATAGAATTTAACCAATTATATCTGCTTTTATTTTTTGGTATATTAGTTAAATCTATATGTTTATATAAATCTTTTTTCATTTATTTCTCCTTTTCTGTCAAAAAGTTTTACATGGAAAAGAGTCATGTGACAGCATGACTCTTGTTTTACGTCTAATAAATTTGCAACCTTATTAGACAACCATTTTTATTACAAATTAATAAATTTCAGATATGTTAATCTCACAATCAACTCCCGTTGTATATCCGAATGATTTTACTGCATCTGGAATTAAGAAATTCAAACCATCTGCACTTATACTCCATTTATCAGCAGTAGCTAAAACCACACTGGAATAAGTAATATATTCTTTAGCAATTTCGAATATTGGCGTACTTAATATTTTTCCTGATACTACACACTTAGTAACATCTGTAACCATAGTTCCAATTACTTTTGATAATTCAGAGTAAGTAAAATTCAAAACAATATTAGCAAATCCTCTAATATAATAGTTGATTGGAATACTTACAGAATCAATTCCACTAAGTCCTGTAACTACTAAATTTGTTGTATTTGCTGTATTAGAATGTGTATCTGAGGATTGTGCCGATATACCTAATCCATATGTTGTTGTATAAGTCGAAGTTGTTCCAGTTACCAGTGTTCCGGCAGTTAATGCTGAAATACTTTTAATTTTTACCTTTTGACTAAAAGTAAGGGTATTTGTAACAGTGCCAACGCCCGACATTACATTATAAGTTAATAAACTTTGTGAAGACAATACAGGAGCGATATTTGCAATAAAAATACATCCATTTACACTTACACTTGAACCGTTACTATCTTTTCTAGCAACACCAGTAAAATTATCAATATTATCAACATAACTTCCACCAATTCTAGTTGCTGTAAAAGCACCAGTAGTAGAATTAACTCCACTTATTGAAATATCTGAACCAATAGCAGTCACAATTACACTTGTTTGATTTGAAGTATTAAATGTAACACTTGCAGTTTCGCTATTTTTTAATGCAGTTTGAGTTGATGGATATGTTATTGTATTCACACTAATTGTAGGAGTTAAGTCATTGCATATAATACTATTTGAACTTTCTACATAATCAGACCAAGACCCAGTAGGACTTTTCACACGTACTTTAATTGTTTTACTAGATGATACTAAACCAGTAGATGCTACCGTAAATGTTAAATCAGTAAATGTCGCACCTTGTGTTACATTTATAATTTTAGATGATCCTGCACCATAAGATGCTACCTCCACAGCAACAATATCTTTATCCGATATGATATCAAATGTCATAATGTCTCCAACTTTAACCTCTGTTTGTTGAACAGACCATGAAGATATGGGATAATCAGTTGGAGTATTATTTAGTGTTAATGTTGTAATTATTGGAGGAGTTTCTACAACTACACCTACTCTATAACTTGCTGTTCCAAAAGTTGCGGTTATTGCATTATCAGTAATTTCGCTAGTTGTAACTATCACTGTTCCGGTAAAAGTTCCTCCACCAACATTTGTAATATTTATTACATCAATACCATTAACTTTAGGTTGACCACAATATTCTTCTGACCCTCTATCCCAAATTACTGTAACTGTCCATGTATCATCATCGGATGCAATACTATTTATTGTTGCTTCATTAGGATAATCGTTCATAGTTTTACTTACATTTTTACCTAAAGTGTTAGGTGTAATATTTGTAATAAAAATTGCACCATTTGAAACAACTTCATTTGAAATTACAACATAATCTTCTTCTTGTATATATTGAGTCGGTAAAATTTCCGTATAATCAAAAGTTTCAACTACATAGCAATGATCACGTTTACTTATTATTTGAGTATTTATTATCCCATCATTGGTAAAAATATAATGCTGTCCATTTGTGCCAGTTTGTAGCAATGAAAAGTCTTCACAAGAAATCGGAACCAATGGAGATGCACCACCAGAAATAGCAGATACAACCTTAGATAATGAAGATACTGATTTTGCAGAAGCATATAATATACTACTATCTGTTGTCATACTGTCAGTTTTCTTTGTATTCTCAGTAACCCAATCTTGAGTCGCTAATTTTTCAAATGCAGCAGTTTCTCTGATAATACTGCCCATAGGATAAAATTTCGGATCTCCAACTTGATTATTGTTAGTAATAGACCCTTTAATTGTTACGGCATTGCTAAATTCTATATTTAAATAAAAGGGAGTATCTTTATCAATTGGGAATGGTTCATAAAAAACAATGTTATTTACACCAATAGATACTGATAAGCCTAATCCCTTTTTAAAATTTATATAATTTATAGTTTCAAACATTATGTCGTCTTGGTCATCTGACTCAACCCATACACGAACAGTTGTACCACTTGGAACAGATATTAAATCAAGTCCACTAATTCCAGTATAAAAACCATGTACTAATGGCTGATATCTTGTTGTGAACTTTGTTATTGATTGAGCATTAGAAGTTCCTTCAGAATCAGTACATGAATTTAAAACAAATGTAGAATCAACGCCAGTTGGATACATAGAAAAATATAATCCATTACTAATTAAACCAGCACGACCATAATAATTTCCAATTAAAACTCCATTATCATCAACTGATGTTTTCAATAAAGTTCTTGAAGTTCCATCTCCTTTTAAACCTTGGATACTCCCTTGCCATTCCGTCAATATGAATTTATCGGATTTTACGGATGCTCCAAAACTAGTAATTAAATTATATTGAGAATTATATTCATCATATCTATAAAATGATAAATCATCATCTTCTTTTATAATTTTCCATGAATTCACTGCATTTTTTGTTCCAAGATTTAATTCACCATTTTTAAATGTATCAAGAGAATCTATAAAATCTATTAAATCTTGTAATGTAGTGCCTGTAAACGTTGCAAGATTTTCAATAAGATTAGTTTTATTAACTGTTATTTTATTTGCTGTATCGAATCCTGTATGATTAGTACGATCTAAATAATAATTTCCATCATTAAATGTAGAATCTGTACTATTTTTTAGTTTTTCTGATTTGTCAACTATACCATTATTATTTGTATCATAAGTTGATCTAAACATTGTGTCTGTAGATGATAAATCCCAATCAAAAAACATTCCATTGACTAAGTTGAATCTAATGATACTTGTGTCTGGTATAGATTGAACTGTGTCTATGCCTATGGTGCCATATTTTATAGCATTTGTTTTTGATAAACCACGAGCAATTAAATCTACCATCTACTCAATCACCTTCCCTTGAACACTTAAACTCCCACCATCTATAGAAACAAGATTCACACGGAAACTTGATTTCCCTGTTAAATCGATTGTAAACAATTTACCACTTGTTTCTGTAGCACTAAGGACTAAATCCATTTTTGTTTCATCCCAAACTGGTATAGAAACATAATCACCGATTAATCCTTTTGCTTCAAAATGTATAGTGTAGGTTACTGGTGTTGATTCGACTGTTGGTATAGTTTGCAATGCTAAAACTAATATTGTGTTTGATCCAACATTAGCAATTTTGTATTCATCTCCATTACCTGCTTCTGTAGCAACATTATGAAAAACCCAATGTGCTCTTACTGACATAGTATTTTCACCCTTTCTTTTTTGATTCTTAGATTATTAGATTCTTTGGATTTTGAGATTATTGTTTGGAATATAGATTTATTGAAAAATAAAAAATAAGGGGAGGTAAGATGGATTTTTATGTCCATTCCACCTCCCCTTATATTTTGATGTTTTGTTGTTGGTTTTGTGAGTTGTTTTTTTGTTTGTTGGTAATAATTATAGATTTGTACATTATCTATAATTATTTATTTGTGAGTTTATTTATTAATATTTTCATTTTGCTAATAGGAGAGATGTGAATTCTCCATTGTTATAACGTTGTTGGAATTCTGTGAATTGTTCTGGAATGTTATTGCCATAAGAATAAAGTGAGTGAAAAAGTTTGTGGACATTATCGGACAAACAGACACCTAACCCGTATTTATAATGTAATTCTAAACATCTGTCTTTTAATAACTTTAATTGATCATCCGGTAAATCTTCCACTTTAATTTTAGTAAAATCCATATCTAATTTTAATTCTTGAATTAATTCTTGCAATATTAAATTAAATGAATATAAATGATGTACTATAGTCGTTGTATTATTAGTCAAAACACACTTTCCATTATAAAATAATATTGAATCTTTTTTCCATTGCAATATATGTTGTCTAAGATAGTTGTGAAGTGGAGTAATTCCACCTTGATAATTCCAATTTCCTTCTCCAGAAATATTTTCTGCCCGACAATATTTACAACCTACGTCTTTTGTGGTATGGAAATGCTCTTTTTCTTGAATAATATTTGGATGATTATTGCATATACATTTCATAGATTGTCTTGAATTAATATATTCATCTTCTGTTGTCAAAAGTGTAAAATTCATATTCTCAAAATCTCGTTTTACCTTCTCAAAATCATTTCGTTTTAATAATCTAAGATGTTCTCTATATTCAGGTATTTGTGAAGTATTTTCATATCCATAATTAATTAAATTACATTCTTTTATCTTAATATATTTACAATCATTACAAGCATCTTTATTAACTACATATGTATTTTTGCTATTAATGTAAGAATAATAAGGTTTTGGAAATACTTTTTCACAATAATCACATTTAACATCTACTTTATTATGTGATTGTAATGGTAAATGTTCTATCTTAATTTTTATTTCAGTTCCTTTTTTGACTCTTTGTTTACCACTAGTGTCTTTATATTTTGGAATGTTATATCCCAATTGTTCATAATAATTAATATTTTTTGATGAAAGTTTTATATTTAACTCTTTAGTTTCTAACATATTATTTTCTCCTTCCCGAATCAGAGAATGGGAAAGAAGACTATATCTCGGATAATATAGTCTTCTTAATTACACTTATAAATTTGCGCAAATTTATAAGAAACCATTTTTTAGTTTGTTAAATCTAAAATACTATTCATAAATTGGAAATATTTTAAAATCTTCTTTTCCAATTTCGCTTTCGTATTTTACTTTTATATATTCTTTAATTTTTCCCCTATTAAGTAAATTTTCTATTTGAATAGAAATCCCATACCCTTTAAAGTCAATGGCGAATGTATTATCTCTTAACCAAAGCACTTTGCAATATTCTTCATTTGAATCATTAATAATATTTAAATTAATGTTATTATCTTTTTCTATATTATTTTTTATTTTTACCATATTGTTAATCCTTACCTTACAATTAATATAATTATTTGTATTTAAAATACACTGTTCAATAATACACCATCTTACAAAACAACAATTTTCTTTTAATATATTACAAAATATACTTTGATTTATACTATCTATTTTTATTGTTCCGTGTTCACATATATTCATAAAATTCACCTAAACAATATAAATAATAGAGGATGTTAAACTCTATTATTTATATTTTATTTATTTAATTAAGAAACCGTCACAACCGTTTGACCTGTAATAGAAGTTTTCCCGGTGATTGTATAATTTAAGTTTGCACTTCCGGCGGCAACTTTTGTTAAAACTCCATTAGAAACAGTAAATTTAGTTGCATCAGATGTTGCCCATGTAATATCTCCATATGGTGGTTTAAACGCAAGTCCATTTGTGGGAATTGCTCTTAAATCTACTGTCAGAGGGGATATAGCGGTGGTTAAAGTAATAGGGTCTACAGTCAAAGCCAATGCAAAAACGTCATCATACCAGTTAGCCGAATCTAAAACTTCAGTAATTGTTGCATAAATTCCAGAAGAACTACATCCTGCAACAGTAGATGCTAGTGCAGTACCTTTAATTGGTGTACTAGAAACACCTGTACTTGTTAAATTTAATTTAGCACTTCCGTCTAGTTGAAGTCTTGGAACTTCTACAAGGACTTTACCAACTAAAGTTGATGTGCTTGCATTATTAGTATCACCAGAAAACATTTGTGCCTCTATTACAGTCCTAACAACATTAGGAATAATATTTGCATTAACATTAATAACTCTGGCTGCTGAATTTGTTGCATAATATCTTACACAAACATTGCCTGTTTGTTGAGTAATTCCAGAAAATGACTTGGTTGAAAAGGTAATTCTTTGAGTTGTTCCATCGCTTTGTTCGACCCACCCATACACTGTCCCCGTTGATGTGGCTATAGGAGTGCCTAATACCGATCCAGCACCTCCAGTAACCGTTACTGTTTCTTCTACCCAAACTGAACCTCCAGTTGTGATAGTCGATCCAATAGAATTAGCAATCATTGTTAAGTTAAATTGTTGTTCCTCTTGTGTTAATTCTAACTTACCAGAATGAAAATACACCATTTGTAAAGAATTTCCAATGCCAGCCCTTAACTCTTGTTGGGATGATGTAATATCAATTGCGCTATTTAATAATGTTTTTCCTACCCATAAAAGATTATCGTTTGCATCATAGTTAAAAGTTCTTCCCACTCCAGCAATAAACTTTTTATTAATTGCCATAATTAACATTCCTCCTTAATATTATTTATATACCTATGTAGCACTTTCTATTTTACTTTTTAGTGCATCATATTCTACGATAGTATTATCAAAACTAGAATATTTCTTATTTGAAATTTCGCTCATCCAATGATCAATTTCTTGTTTAAATGTTACCATGCCACCCATTTCAGCAGTTTTATAAATTTCATAATGAAGTTTAAAGTCATATCTTTGAAGTATTTTTGAAAATTTTCGTATGGTAAGATTATGTATTTTTTCTTCATTTGTTTCATGTAATGCCAACATCACACAAATTATTTGATCTTCTAAGGAAGCCATTTTCTTTTTATGTCTATTTAAAAATTCCTCAGTTTCTTTTAGAACTTCTTCTATTTTTGGATCAATATATGAGTCATCATAATCAGGAATATTCTGTTTTAATATTATATTTTTAATATTTTCAAAATCGTTTGCATTAATTACTTCTTCATTTTCATCTTTTTCAATAATTAAATTGATTTTTCCGGTTTCGCTTTTTCGATAACTAATTTTATTAATTTCAATTTTGCAACATAAATTTAAAACGTCACACAACATCAATGCATAATATTTTCCATTGGGATCATTTTCTATTAAATGAAAAATAAAATCTAAATAACTCATAGATATTACTTTTGGGTCAGGAATTTTATTTTTATCAAAGGATAAACAATTAACAGACGTGTAAAAACGAAGATAATCAATCATTTTTACTGGATAGATTAATAATATTAGTTTTTCATATTCTTCTTGTAGTTGAGATAATTTAGATTTTATTTCTTCATCATTGTTTTCATTAAATGTCTTATTGTTATTTAATTTAATAATTTCATTTTCAATTTCTTGTCTTCTTTTTAATGATTTTTCTGACATATAAGGGATGGGTTTATTATAGATTAAATATTGTTCATACTGCGACATATCCATACTAAACTACCCTAGTACACAAGATGATTCGATAACCAGAAATATAATCATTATAGGCAATTAATGAGATTCTTTCTTTTTCAAGATTAAGAAGACCTATGCCTTCAACATTAGTACCATTAAGTGAAATTAAAAGTTCATTTAGCAATGCTAAAGGACGAATTCTTGAATCAACTAAATCCCATAAATCATTATGTAAAATTATATCTATTGCTAAATAAACTTTTCCCAAAACCCTAGTCTCAATATCAAAACTTGCAGGATATATACGTAGTTCTGTTTGCTCTTTTATTATTGTTTTATTAATGTATGGTTGAAAGTATATTCTACGATTATCTTTATTTATTGGATTTGAGTCTATTAAAATATATCTATCTTCATCTGTTAAAGAATAAGATAAAGCATTTTCATCGTTGTATTTTAAAAGTTTGCATATATTATCATTTTGTATAATATAGCTTGTTAAATAATTGATTATTTTTTCCACACCATTAAGTTCAACATAATCAACAAATTTATTTGACATCTATCACCACCAACCTAACAAATTAAATTTATTATATTAACCATTATTAATCACAACCTAAATAATCCCCTTCAAATCCACATTTTTCTCAACAAAGATTCCATGATTACTCCTCAAATATGCCCTCAAAGTAATCGTATGCGGATATCCAAGACACTTCAAATTAACAGAATTTACACTTCCATTAATAATCGTCAACAAATACTTGTTTATAGGCACATCCCCAACCACTTCGAAATCAAATTCCTCACTAACAATTTCAACAGAATTATTATATCTCTTTGCGACATATATAGCAGTTTGATTCAATTTAATAGAATCATTCCCCACCAAGCTATAACTATAATTATCCACAACACCTGAAATCACATCTATACTTATCAAATCACTAATTTCCTCATCATCTGCTAATTTAACAGTTATATCCACATTCCCTTCACTTAAAAATGTACATAATCCTGTAGAATTAATTGTGCAGATTGAAGTATTACTTGATTCGTATAATAGTGATGGATTAGGGGAGAGGACTGTTGAGATATTGTTTATTGTGCGTGTTATTTGAACTTGGATTTGAAGTTCGGTAGAAATATCTTGTTGGAGATTTGGGGTGTTTAGGATTTGGAGGGAGTAACTAGCAATTCTATTATAATAATTTGCAATCATTAATTCTGCATTATCATTTGGAGATATTTCTGCTCCTAATTCTTGAAGATTCAAGATAATTAAACCATATTTATAACTATCATTAACTTTTATAACTTTATATCCAATAGGATTATTAGAATTATTACTAATTAAAAATTTATCATCTCTACGAATTTCAAGTGTATTGTCGTTACGAGGTAATGTAATAATATAATTTGAATCACCAACAATAATGTATTTATTCTCTTGAATTCCCTCTGTGAAAGATTTTCTATCTTCTAGTACTCCCCAAGCACTTACAACTAAACCATCTTGATTTACCCATTTTAACTCATAATTACAAAATTCAATCAAACCATTGTTCCAATATGTATCTTGTTGATCAATCTTAGTACATAACCATTTTTTATTTTCCCAATTGATTATTTCTCCTTGAGATAATAATTGTCCTGGTTTCATATTAATTTGTTTTTTTGAAATATCTGCATCATAACTTTTTTCGTCAGTTATCCATGCATCAAATTTTGTAATATAATCCTCATTTTTTGTAATTTGATAATAGGATGGAGAAGTGTAGAAAGAATCGTTGATGTTGTCTAGTAAGGAGTTTACATATTCATCTTTGATTGATAATCCATTTGAAGATATTCTTTTATTATAATTACTAATTAAATCATTTAAACCCATTTTAAATGCTACCTCCACTAGATCCTTGCAAATTATTAGGGTCTTTATGGTAGGTATACATAATCATATCTTGTATTAAACTATTTTTTGCATTATTTACTGTTTCCCTATTCTCTTTTATATGATTTGCTTGTGAGTGAACTAAATAATTTTTTCCATAAACTATTTGATTAAGATGTTTATTTTTTTGTAATTGAAATTCAAGATAAGGAATAACCATACCTCTTGCAACAAATGTTATTTCTTGCATAATAAAACTATCTGCAAATTCACCAATTGATAATATATCATTATCATCTACCGTAGTTGGTGTATAACTATTTAAATCTATATATAGGTAGTCCCCACATATTCCTATTGATCTATATAGATATTTTGATAATTCCATGGCAAGCTCATTTGGAGTGTAATTTGTCACAAACCTTGAATCATCTATGATCAATAAGAACTGTTCAAAAAAAACATCAAAAGGCGTTGCCATAGAATCATCCTCACCTTTCTTTTATCTTAACCAATGTATTTATTAGCAAATTCTTGAATATTAATTCCAAATGCATTATTAATAATTTCCCATTTATTTTTGTCCATAAATTTAGGATTACTTTTAGAGACATTGGAAACAATCAAAGATAAAGCTGATTCTTGCATCGGTTCTGATAAAGATTTAATTTTCTCTACAATTTTTTGTGCATCCAATTCAATAATATTCTCAAGTTCTTCTTTGGAGATATCGTACTTATTATAACTTTCTTTTAAATATAAAGCTTCTACAGCATCATCGTCATTTAAGATTCTTATTTCTAGTTTTTCAAAATAACTTCTGTATTTTGATGCTAAACTTTCGACATCTTCAAAACGAGCATGTTGAATATGACCAAAATGATTAAATCTAATTGGTTTGTTACTATGTGTTGTAAAAGTTCCTCCAGCGTGCATCATATTCATTAATAAAATTCTTTTAGTATGATCAATATTTACATACGCTTGAAAACCTTTATCTTTTTCTTGTTTTTGAGGTTTCGCTATTTGTTTTTCATATTCAATAATTTCTTCATTCGTTTTTTCTTCTTTTTTTATTTGAGAAGATAGAAATTGTTCCATCATAAGAGTAAGATTATTTATTTTATTTTCCAACTCTTTGTTCTTTAAAATTAATTCTGATTCAAGAGAATGTGCAGATGTTTCAGAAACAATTGAAGTCTCTGTTGTAGTATTCGAAACATTAGATGGTTGTTTTGCCATATTTTTATTTAATTCTCCTTTGGCTATATGTATTTTATTTAAAATATTTATATAAAAAGACACCTGAATAAACAAGTGTCTTTTTATAATTTAAATACTACGACACTTTGACCATGCCATAATATGACGCAGAGGCTAATTTTATTTCCCACTTGTCTGTAATAGTATAAGAACGAGTATCGTCACTATTTTCAAAGTCACGAGATTGTCGAATGGTCATTTTCCCTTCCATTGCCATCTTCGCGATTTTATCAACAGCAGAACTTATCAAAACAATATAGTTATTATCTATTGCGAAATCATAAGCAGAATTTGGTTTAATAGATTGCTCCAAACGAATTGTCGGAATCCCAAATGGTGCTTGAATATATCCGACATCAACATACTCTTGCCCAAGTTGCATTTTCATGAAATCTGAGGTTGGCAAAATTTTATTTAATGCTGTTTTAGTACCAATAGTAACACAAGGAGAACCGTTTGCTCCAGAAACTCTTTCCGCGAGTTGAATATATGAATCTTGTGCAAAAGTAGATTCTTTAAAATTAGTTCCAATGGTAGTGTATCCACCATAAACAATGTCAATAACTTCTTGTTGCATTTTAGTACGGAAAGATTTAACTACTTGATTAATCAACCAACCCCAGTCATACATACCAGAAGATACACGATAAATATCAATTTTAACTCCAGCTTTCTTAACTTTAGGAGTAAGAGTAACATCTTCTTCCCACAATGTTTGAAAATGTACACTTCTCACACCATTTGCAACCGTAGAAACAGACAATAAATGGTTACTTGGAATATGGAAGGTGTACGAGTCACCGTCTGCAAACGATTTTACCTCACAGAAGTTTAAAGCTTGTTCAATTTCAGTTTTTGCATTAATTTTATTTAATGTTTCTTCCAAAACAGAAAAATAAGCACGTTCAAAATTTTGGAAAGTAAATGCTTCAATTAAAGGGAAACGTTCTTTATCTAATCCAGAAATTTCATATGCTTCATCTGCCATCATATTACCGAACATAATATTTTTGTCTTTTAATGGAATTACATATCCACTTGCATCTTTAGTATTTGCAAAAGTAGAATAATGAATATTTCTACCTCCCACATTTTCTTTCTCATAAAGATGATGCTTATATAATTCCACACCCAATTCTACTGCGGCTACTTGTTTCTTAGAAAATCTAGCAATTCTATTCATAATTATTTATCATTCCTTTCATTATTTTATTTAATATTTTTATACGCCTTTAACTACACGAATAATTGTTGCGTCTACCATAGTCTTACCAGTAAAAATATTACAAGTTGCAGTTCCAGTTTCTTCAACAATAAAAGCAACTCTTGTATTACCAGTTAAATCTGCTGCGGCTGCATATTGGAATGTTCCATTGACTGGAATTACATATTGTCCAACAACAGGAGATCCATCAATTCCAGCAGTATTAACCTTAAATCTCATACCAGCGCGTAGGCGATATGCCCTAACAGGTCTGGTGGCAGGATAAGTAAAACTTGCTTTGTTGTGCAAGGGAACCCTCATTCCATTAGCATCAACATAAACCTCTGCTCCAACAACCATTACTACCTCTTCAGTTGTTACGGCAGCAGGTACAGCAATAAGATATAAATCTCTCTCTCCACTTACCAAACCTGTTAATTTTCCAAGATAACCATCATCAAGCGGAAGAGTTGCGTTTTGTACACTTAAAACGTCTGCATCAAAAGATGCCTCATTCATGAATTCAACAATATTATAAGCCATTATTAATCAATCCTTTCTTTTTTAAAAATTATTTTTGTACTTGAGGAACATACTCAGATATATAAGAAGTCCAATGTTCATTATTGGTCTTTACTTCTTCATTTGTTACAGGTGGCAATCCTAAACGTGAATATGTAGAAATATCTTTCCCTTTAATTTCTGATTCATATTTATCACATACAAAAGCTTTAACTTCTTTTTCAAAATCTTCCACAGAGGAAAATTTTTCTAATTTAGAAAATAGTTCTGTTCTTTCTTCCTCGCTTATCTTCTTAGAATATTTTGCAAGAATAGTTTCTGCCTCAGACTCTTTTTTGTCTTTTGCAAACTTAGTAATATCAGATTTTAAAGCTTCTACTTCTGTTTCTTTTAATGAATATTTCTCTTTAAGTTCATCCAATTCTTGACCAATTTTAAGAATAGATTCATCCTTTTGAGATATTTTTTCTGAAAATTCATTTTTCTCAATAGCAAACTTTTCATTTGCTTCGGTTAACTCATTTACTTTTAAGGTATATTGTTCTTCCATCTTTGCCTTGTCACATGTCATAGTTTCTTCCATTGTAGATTTTTCGGATGCCATTTTATCCATGATAGAAGCAACCATTTGTTGAATCATATCTGTTTCAGGAATTTCTCCCTCATCATCTCCGTCAACCAACCATACTTGAGTAGAAATTGCCTTTTTGTAATTTGCAAAATCAAGCTTAAATGTATTTTCCTCCATAGTATAAGGAATAGCTTTATGCATACTTGACTTATAATCATAGATAAAAACATATTTATCAGACCAATCGGATATCCAACAATCTAATCCGGCACTTTTGCATTGATCTTCAAAAATACCTTCAATTTGATTAGATGTCATACCATTTAATAGCGCGAATTCTGTTTTATTAAATCCCACATCTGTACCCTCACTTTCTATAAAATTTTCTGTTGATAATCCCAAAATCTTATAATATTTGCTCAATTTATTTTTTGCAGATTGATAATTAGGATCATCTGTATTTTTCTCAAGATAAGATAATGCCGATTCACATCCTTTAACTGATAAAATTAACGTATTATCTTTTATCATACATATTGGATATTTAAGTTTTTCACTAGGGGCATCTTCGTATCCTGGTAATACCATTAAATAGCATTTTTTGACTAATATTTTATAATTGCTTGCTCCCATAATCTTATCTCTTAAAGAAATTTTATCAACTTCTGACCAAGATGTATCAAAATCAGTAGATTCTTTAGTTAAGTTTATTTTTAATCTATAAATATTGTTATTTTCTTTTTCCGAAAAACTTTCAATTGTTTTACTAACAAAAATTGCATACTTTTCTCTTGGTTTGTTTAAAACTTCAAGATGAGCAAGTCCCATTCCTTGGGTATATTTATCACCTAAAATAGTAATACACTGATATATCCATTTTTTAAATCTAAATTTACCATTAGAAAGTTTTTCTTTTTCTAAAACTTCAATTTCTATGCTGATTTTTTTTGTTTCGCTTTTCAGAACGTTTTCTGCTTCCTTGTTTAAGTATTCCTTTTGGATAATACCTTTTGCAACAGCATATATTTTATTTTCATATTCTTCATAAGAATATTCACAATCAGCAAAACTTAATAATCCACCCATGGGATATTCTTTAGGGTCATGTTCTCCAAAATCTTTTCCTTTAAAATACCCACAAATAGGAGTATATCCTATTGTGTCTTTATTGTTTTCATAGTCTTCCTTTAAAAGAACTGAACCATTAGCGTTTTCTCCGATTAAACCAAAATAAAATTTACAAGTTATAAATCTTGGATCATCTTCTATAATAGTAAACCTATCACAATTAAATTTTACAATTTCATTCACATATTCACCACCTCTCTATTCATGAATTTAATTAAACTTAATAAATTTAAGTCCCAATCGCAACCCAGGAAACTGAAGCAAATGTTGAAGTCGCTGCTATAGGAGTAGCATCATTTGCTGCAGTCGGTTTCCAAGACTTAATTCTAATGCTACCAGCTATTGGTGCATTCGTTTGATTACCTACAGTAGCAGTTGAATACATATGTGTTAAACTTGGGTCACCAACTAAAGATACAACAACACCTGCAACAGTAGTTAGTCCAGTAGCAATATCTTTGCTAGCGGCATCTATAGTTGCTGTGCCATATGCAATCTTATATCCTGCTGCCACACCTGTAGTTAATAAATTAATTTGTGCTGCTGTTTTTGTCACTCCATCGAGGATATTTAATTCAGCACCAGTCGCGGTAATTGCAACACCATCTGCTAATTTTAAACTATCAATTTTTAATTCTGTTACACTATCACCGTTGTAATAATTTGAACTCATTATTATTCCTCCTTTTTTTATATTTTTAAAGAATTAATTACAAAAATTAAATTCTTTAATCCACATTAATAAATCATTACTTTTTATAAAAATCCAATATGGTTTATTTTTTTTATAACCGTTATTAATAGAATAAATTCCTTTTTTTATTAAAAGGTCTTTTAACTTATAATTATCACAATAAAATATTTCATTTTCATCAAAAGTTTCTTCTATATTTTTTACAAACATAGTTAATCATCTTCTTTATCAGAAATTAAAATTAAATCAGGAATCAAAAGATTATCTGCATTATTATCCATCATCATCCAAGAAAATTTATCATCGCCATACATTTCTGCTTTATCAACTAATAAAAGAGCTTGGTTTGTGTAAATACCTATTTTAAATAAAAAATTATTTAAAAATTTCTTAGTCATCTTATCTTCTTCATCTGATGCCATTTCTATAGTATCTTTTATTAATTCTTCCAATTTTAATTGATAATCTAAATACCTTTTAAAAGCTTCTAATGGAGAATTATACTCTGTCATATCTTCAATTGTTGCTAAATATCCACTCATCTGATTTCTACTGTGCATATAGTCGACAACTTCATCTGCTAAAAGAGGATATTGATGATCCAAAGGTACATGTAATATTTTTTCTGTTTTTGTCATAACTAATGGAACAGCTAGATTATCCATAATTCTATCGAGTATACGATTTCCATCAAATAGAAATTTTACAATTAATCTCAAATTTTCCATTAATCCTTGACTCAACAAACTTTTTGACATATAATATTCACCTTCCTTTAATCTGTAATTTTATTTTCATTCGAACCAGCATCTAAAGTTATCTCTCCAGCATCTCCTAAATTTACTCCCGATTCTTCCGCAGTTGGTTTTCCTCCTTTATTATCTTTACTACTTAAAGTATGACTACTCATAAGTGGTTTAATGTTTTTTCTCAAACCAAGAACATCCATCATACCATTCATACCATCTAATTCAAAAGGTTGATAATCCATAGATGCCATCCATTTAATATAGTTACTATCATCATATTGAATCGCTTCTTTTAATTCTTTTTGAGTGTCCTTAATACTAAATTTATCCCCAAAAAGTTTTATAGCAAATTTATGTTTTCCTGTTTTTTGAGCTAACTGTGCATTTATAAACCTTTCAAAAATCGGATAAAGATGGGAAACAAAATTAACATCTGTTTCTAAACTTGCTTTTATAGCTGACGCACTTTTTGCATCGCTATTCCCCATTATATTGGCATTTACTCCAGCATTTTCCCAAAATTTTGCGTTAGTTTGAGAACCAAGAATATTAATAAATTGATTATCTGAAACTCTTAATTCTTGTGCGTCTAATGGACTTCCAAATGCTACCGCACCATAAGGGAGAGATGCTTGAGCTGTTGCAACCCAATTTGCAATTAATTTAGAATCAATTGATGGTTTACCATCTTTATCTAAAGGAGATTTCATATATATCAATTTCCATGTGTCAAGTAATGTTTTTGTTTTTAATAATTTCTTATATTCTTGAACATCCAAAGCATCTTTAAATAATGACCTTAAAGGGTTTAATCTTGCTGCTTTTGTATCATCAAATAAAAATACCACACTTTTTTCAGGTGGCATTTGTTTATAATATTGAATTCCTTTGTTTGTCTGATAATCTACATAAAAATCATCAAACCATTCTACAAATTCTGGAGCATAATCTGCTAAAGCTTGAGGTGTTCTTAGAAAAAAAGTCATATTAAAAGAAAATGTATATCCTAAACTAGTTTTACCATCTATCACAGACCATTGAGGTGGCATTTCCTGTAAATCTATAAAATCGGAAGATTCTCTAACATAATAATACTTTCCACCTTCTCTAATAATACCTAACATTACATTTTGAAGTTGTTCTTTCACTCTAAATTTTCTTAACCAAGTCAATGCCTTACTATATGATTTTTTAAAAGAAGATAAATCTTTTTTATCTGTTGGAATAGAAGTTACTGGATATATATAATAATTAAACGTTAATAATGTTGCAAAATGATAAATCGTTCTTTCATATTGCATCACTACCCCTTCAAGATATTGTGATAAACTACTTAGTTGTTGTTCAAATTGTTGAGGGTATATTAACCAATTTTCAATATCTGATGATGAAGGTTTATAAGGAGCAATATTTATATCTTTCATTAAACTATTCGCATACATTGGTATATAATATGGATTTTCTCTAATTTGTTGTAATGTAGAAAAAAGAGTATTAGCATAATTACGCATAAATTGTTCTGGTGATGTTTCTGTGTTTATAGAAGAAGGTAAGGAGGAAGGAGTATTAATTATTGTTTTTTGAATTGGTATTGATTGATGTTGTTTTTTTCTTCGTGCCAAAATTTCACCTCATTTCTGTGAATATTATTTATGTATTTGTAATTTTTATTTGTTTTTTTAATTATTGAAATCATTCCAAGGAGTAGATGATGGGGGAACAAAATGATCATCTAGATTGGTGTCATCTATTTTATTAGTGACATTCTTCCTTCTTAAATCATATAAATAATGAGACAACATGATAATTGTATAAAATCTATCATCATGTACTTTTCCTTCTTTTTCTTTTGACATTCTATATGATTTACTTGTTTTTTCTGGATTTTCAAATTTATATATCGAGGTTATTTCACTTTTTAAAACATCCATATTTAACAAAGCTATTTCTTCTTCTGTTGTTAGTGATTTAGTTTGTAATTTTATTTCTTCGCCAACTTGTTTCTGTAAAGTAACATATCCTTTTCCATCATATTCTTTTGGAAACTTTATTAAATCCAATTGCATTAGCTCAATAAATTCATCGCACATTTGTGTCCTATATTTATTAGGTGATAATAGATTTAATTTATTACTTGCATTAGGATATTTATTTTCATATCCTTCATATAACTCATACTTTTTATCTAAAAATCCTTTATGCTTAATACCTTTTTGATCTATCCAATCTTCCAACAAATTATCTGAGTATGCACTTATTCCTCCACCACCAGCTCCGGCATCAATTTGAAGAACTTCTATATTTTCATAATCAGGATAATTACTATTATATGCTAATATATAATCTTTTAATGCTTTAATTTGGTCTGGCGAAGCCATTTTTATCCCTTTTTTACTAGCTAAGTCTACTAAATTAGTACAATTAACAATTTCTCCATAATAACCTATGTTTTTATCTTCAATTATTTTCATAACTGTAATAATTGAATTATCCCCCGATCTTGCAGGGTCAAAAGCAATAGCGTATTTTCCACCATCAACAAAATGGAGTTCTGGCAATATAAATGTTTCATTACGCCTGATTTGTCCCCATTTAACAATTTGATTTTCTCCTCCGTCTGTACTAAACTTGTTGAAATATTCACGTAATGCTTTTTCGCGATTCGCAGACATTGCATTATCAACTTTAGATTGTTGTAAAAGAGGAGGATATTCTTTTCCATCCATTAAAGGATGTAAAGGTATTTCACATGGAATATCACAACAAAAATATCTCTTATCTCCAAGAAACATTTTTTTTGCAAAATCTTTATACTTTCTATAAAATATAGTATCAACGTCACTTGCTGAAGAAGCATAAACTAATTGAGTTGGACATTTTTTTCTTAATGTTTTTAAATTAAAATCTTCATCAATAGATGTAATAAAGTTTAAATCCTGTGTGGCAAATGCTTCTGATACTGCAATTAATTCATCAGATGAGAACCCTGCCTCGTCAAAAAACACCATCGTTGCGCGTTTACTTCTGTTATTATCTGGATTTCCATTTAATGTAAATATTTCGCTACCATTATAAAACTCAACATGAAATCCTGTTTGTGAATGACTAAATCCAGTTTTACAAGCAGGTGATTTAACAGTCTCGTTCATAGCAATATCTTTAAGCGAAGCTATTGAATTTGAAGTTTTCCCTATTCTTAAACATATTTCTTCAATTTTAGTGAAAGTTTCTTGTGCTTGACTACCAACAGATGAGATTATATAAATCGCTTGATTCTCATATAAAATTGCTTTTAATATTATTAATATTGCTCCTAAAAATGATTTTCCAAAGTTTCGAGAACAACACCAAACTATATGAGGGGTATTCCATGACTGTTCTAAAATATATTTTTGGCTATCCATGAGTTTAATTCCCAATAATATTTCGCAAGCAATTACTGGATTACGTCTAAGGTATTTTATTATTTTTGCATTTTGAAGATATAACTCTATTTTTCTTGTGCTTAAAATATCTTTTGATTTTTTAGCCAAAATTAATCACCTTCCAAAATAGAAGGTGATTCATTTTTATCTAACAATACATTTAATTGTCTATTTTCCTCTTCTAAATCTTCAATTCTAGACTGATACTCTTGGATCAATCCTCTTTGAGTATTTAACATATCAGTATAATCATTTTCATCCAACTGTAATTGTTCAAGTAAACTTTTATTTGAAATATCTGCTGTCATTTTCATGCCATATGCTTTATTTTGATCATAATAATCTTGTTCAGCATCTTCAAAATTAAGTTCTCTATATTGTTTCATAAGACTAGAGAGAGTAGATTTTCCTGCTGATTTATCTCCACGATTTTTTACAGAAATAGAATTCTCTTTTGCAATCTTATCTGTACTACCTACTATTTGACTTTTAGTAGCAGATAAAGATTTTATTTCTCCTTGGTTCGAAATTAAAGTCTTAGCATCATTACTAAGAGTAGAAATTACTAAATCTATTTTTCGTATCTGATTATTATTATTAACTAATTGTAAAACCTGACTTAATTTAAAAGCATCATCCAATGTATCTTCGTCAAGATAAGTGATTAGTTCATTAAATAAAAACTTTTGGTCAAAATTTGAATATCCAGCAAATGGATCATATCCTATAAGTCTAATTACATCTTCTTTAACTTGTAAATCCTGTTCATTTAATTGAACATTATAATCTAAATCCTTTACTTCAAGTTCCAATGCATTAGTAATAAGGTCTTTTCCAGTTTCTTTATCAAATAAGAACTTTGGATCAAAACCAGTTAAAGCGTTGTTGAAATTTCCCAATGAATTTAATTTTGTCATATATATTTTAAACGGATGAGCAGATGGTTTATTTACGTACTGTTTCATTGCTCCATCAAAGTCACCTTCATTGAATGGTATATCAAACTTCATACAAGTAATAAGAACTGATTTCTTAATATCTTTTAAAATATTGAAATATGTATCATAAGTATTCCATACACATTCTTTACAAAATACCATCATTGGTTGGTCAACACGTTCTAGATTTATACCTGTATACAAAGGTGATAAACTTTTATAAAAGTTTAAAGCACTTTTAATAGAAGATTTTGGTTCTCCACACATAGGGCATGTGATTGTGTTATTTTCAATTTTAACTTGTGGCACAATCGAATTTGTTGCCACAGATTTTTGTCTTGCCACTAAGTTTCACTTCCTTTTATTCTTAAATTGTTTATTTCTGGTCACACAAAAATGTACTATCTAAAAAAAGATAATACATTTATAGTCAACAGAACTATTGAGTTACTTCTTCCAAATATTTATATTTTCCATCATAATAATTTTCAAGGAATTGATAAAATTGTTCAGGAGTATTGTTTCCATACCTAAACTCAACATGAAATTGGATATGATATTTTTTCTGCATGCATATCCCTAACGGGTAACGATTATGTATCTCCAAACATTTATCAATTAATTGTTGTAATTCTTCTTGTGTATATGAAGAGATATTCTCATATAATGGTATTCCAGTTTCATTTAAAGTATCTTGAACTATACTTCCAAAACTATATAAGTGATGAATATCATCAAAATTCTTTCCTGAAATAAAACATTTATAATTAGCATTATCCATACTATCAAATTTCCACTGTTTTATATTTCTTCTTAATTCTTGTGACAAAGCACTAATTCCATTTTTATAATTAGGATTTAGATTGCCAAATCTTTGACTATCATATTGAGGATTATCTTCGCCTTTCCATTTATCTAAAGATAATAATCTATCTGACGTAATTTTACCTAATTCAATAAACATTCTACCTAACGTTTCTTGTGCTTTATAAAGATTTAAATTATTTCCTTTGCACATTATTTGCCTATTTATTAGAAACGGAAAGTATTTATTTCTTATTTCATTGTTTGTCATACTAGAATAATTATTTATTAATATAGTAGTTTCTTCTTGTGTCCAAATATGAATATTTGAATCAAATAAATATTCCTCTCCTTTACAAACTCGGCATACATTTCTTAAATTATCTGTACATTTTTGGTCATCAGGAAAATATGCTCTATCTACTGGTAAGTATTCCTCACAACACTTACATAATTTATGTAATTTATTATCAATAATTTTATACTGAATTTGCTTATAGTATTTTATATGATTATCTATTTTTCTTAAATCTAATTTTGTGCTAAGTGCATTACTGATTTTTCAGTTCTTATGGAAGTAAGTAAAGGTAATATATCTTTAATTGTTTTATGTTCATAATTTTCAATTATAATATCAATATCTTCTTGACTCCAAGGATCTGCTTTAAATTCTGGATAAAAGTCTTCGCCGTTGCATTCACGACAAATACCCCTATATCCATCTAAACATCTATCATCTACGTCATAAAAATCTCTATTGATAGCAAGTTCTCTGTTACAAATTTTACACTTCTTATATCCATCTATAGAATCCTTATGTCTTCTATTAATTTGACATTTAATACAAATATTATAAAAACCGTCAGAAGATTTAACATAAGTATTAAAATTAGTTTCATTTATTTCAAAAACTTCTTTACAATCTAAACATTTTTTAAATCCCTCTGGGATAATTTCTTTTTCTATTCCGAATATTTCTTTTCCACAAGCACATTCTTTACATTGACAAGATAAACTGTCTGGTCTATCTATGCTTCGAAAGAAATATTCAGTCGTTTTAGGAAATTCTCTTTTACATTTACTACATGTTTTCGTTTCAGATTTAAATTTTTCTTCCCATTTTAATTTATTTATTTCAGAATTATATAAAGGTAAACAATCAATACAACAGTCTTTTTTTGAAGATCTCCTTGTATAATCACAATATAATACTGACTTTTCTTTTCCACAATAATCACATCTATACATAATCTTTACATTAGTTCCAGGTAAAAGATCTTCTATTTTTACCTTTATTTTTGTACCCTTACGAATCACAAGTTTCTTTTTAATTTTTTTCTCTTGGTATTTCATAACCTAAATCTTCATAATGTTTAACATTTGATGGATGAAGTGTAACTTCTACTTCTTCGCTAACCAACATCTCTAAATTCCTTCTTTCTGTACTTTTATTTTCTCTGTACTAATTTCCAAATAAAAAAAATATAAAGAAGAGAGGCGTACAGAGATGGGTAGCTAACCCAAATTACCTCTCAACTTTGATCCACATATTTCAGTGAATAACAAATATCTCAAACATTTTGCTTGAGATATCGACTTATCCACAAAACATCCAAACAAAAACAACCATTCCATACGCACACAAAACGCCTGATTACTCAAGCGTCTTGTTATTTAGGGATGTTATTTTATTTTATTTTATTTTATTATCTAATTTACAAAATTTATTACCATCTAACATTTTATTTCCATACTTAACTTCTAACTGATGCTTTATATAATCTTGCTTAAATCCTAATGCCGTCAAAGCAGTAACTATTGTTTCTGCTTCATCAACTAATTTTAATTCTGCTTCTGTTAAATAATCTCTTGTAAGATCACCTTTTTTATTTATATTTCTACTTTCTCTTATTTGTTTTGCTGTCATATTAAACAAAATTTTATAGGTCATGTCTGTATAAGAAGCATAAGTAAAAGGTTTAGCACTAGGTATGTAAGTTTGGATACTAGAAGTCATTCTTTTTCTATCAACTTTACCAACTTCTCTTTGCAAATCCCATTTTTCTTGTTTTCCAAAAAATGCTTTAGATAATACATCTTTCGCATTTAATTGATAATCAATAAGTTTATCCATAACTTCAGGTTTATTTTGTTGCATATCTTTAGTAATAGATATTTTCGCTAACCATAAAGGTAAAAAATCTAACTCAAGACATAAAGACTGCTGATTACCACCTTTTGTAGGGAGGATTAAATTACGTCCCCCTTTAGAAAGGACAATATCTTCTTGAATTTTCTTACGCTCATTTTTTAATTGTCCTTCTGATAACCCTATCCCATTACAAATCCAATTTACGCCCACATAACTTTTACCAGTGTCTTTCATTTTTACGACTATGATTAGATTGCTATTAAAATCCACTTCCATTAATTCCAGTTCCTTAAATTTTACTAATTGATTTGACATTGCAAACCTCCTTTACCCATTTTTATAGTGGAAGTATGGGTAATACTTATCAGTGCTTTAATTTAAAGCAACCTATCCTAGTGCAACTTATTTTGTTACACAAAAATATCTCTAACTATAATTTAATAGTTAGAGATATTATCTATAGCAAAATATTAAATTTTAACCTACTCTAAATAACTACCACATCTATCACAAAATTTACTACCAGACCCACTAATTTTTCCACAAGTTTTACATTGTAACTTATCTTTAGTCCCAATAACTTTCTCAACCGTTTCACCAACATCATTATAACCTTGTAAACGCAAAATAATGACATGGGATTGATCTTCTAATTCACCAATATCACCATATTTAAATTGTTGTTCAATGGGAGTTCCTTTCACAGTAATACCATCTTCAAGACTTTTAACACTTACAGAATTATTTAACGAAGAGAAATTATTAACAGTAATATCTGAAGCACAACTATTTAATGTGGAACCTGTTTGACAAATATTATTATCAAATGATCTTAAACAATCCATTTGTATTGACTTATTAACTATATTAGTGCTAACATTACAATTTAAATTAGTTATCCAAGTAGGATTATAATCATAAGTTGGTTGTTTATACGTAATCCAAGGATTCCAAGGATTATATACTTGATTAATTTGCTGTGTAATTGGTTTCAATCGTTCATACCAAAATTCTACTCTTAATAAACTATCATCAATCTTATCTCCACGAAATTCTGAAATTTCTTTTGTCTTAGGAATAAACTTGAACTTATTTTTTGCAACACAATCACTTAAAAATCCTTCTAATTCAGTTGTATCATTTGGATTAATTAATAATGATTGACCATTAAGTACATCCGTTCCATCAATAGATATTTTGACTTTTGTTTTTCTGCTTTCAAGATTTTTGATATAAATAGAATACTCCGAACCAAATGGAATTTGAATTGCTCCCTCTTTTTCTCTGAGAATCTTACCATTGTTCTTGAGACAGACCACCATTTTTTCTTGATACATTTTTTAATCATCCTTTCTAGAGTACTGACTAAACTCTAAATATTAAAGTCAGTTAATTTTATTTTGTATTGTATTTTTACAATACATCCAGACACACCAAATTAATGATGTGCCTTATCTACTGTAAAAATATTAAATTATATCCATCTTTTAAATCTTAGAATTTATAATAATATATTATATTGTCTAATCCTCCAACCACTCTTTCATATCTTCTTTGGCATCATCATAACCCTCTTCATATCCTTCGTAATTTGCTCTATCATAGACATCTCCAAGCATTTCGAATACATGTTTAGGACAAAGTTCATTTTCAAACATATATTTTACAGCTTCAGCTAAATAAATATTCTTCCTATTTTCAATACAGTCTTCGCATGTACAATCATCACCATGATTAATACCCTCTTGTACTTCTTCTACTATTCCATTTTCATTAGTTTCATTATCCAATTCAGAAGCATATGTTTCTAAATCAACTTCCTGACCATCGATAGTTAGAATTTGAATCAACTGACGTTCTTCTTTGTCCCAAACAGATTCTGCATTAAATACACGCATATTATAATTCTCCAATCAATTATTATTTGTTAATTAAAACTAAAACCTAAAACAATTCTTCGATATCCCCTACTATTCCAGTGGCAATTCCCATTTCAATACATTCATTCGGAAATAAATATAAATCTTTATCTTCTACTTCTTTATATTTCTTAGGGGTAATTTTTGTATTTTTAAGAATAAATTCTTTAGTTACTTCATTGTCTTTTTCAAGAAACTTAGAGTAGTCAATAATTTTATTTACATCAGAAATAATACCACTCGACCCCTTATGAATCATTACTCTAGATGTAGGAAATAGCAATCTTTCTTTTGCCGCAAGAAAAATCATAGCACCTGCACTAAAAATTTTACCCATCGCAATAGTCATACAAGGTGTTTTAGAAAGGGTAATGGAATCTATTAGGGCATTCATAGCAGTCGTATCTCCACCATCTGTATGAAGGAATATTTTAATTTTTACTCTTTCATCAAGAGAAATATTTCTATCCTGAAAATTCCAATCTATAATTTGCTTTGCGTGATCAACACATGTATCATCTATAAAATCATTAATCCAAATTTCTCGTTTTGACAATCGATTATAAAAATCTAATAAACTAGGATCTGGTAATACAACTTTTGCTAATTCTTTAACTTCTTCACTATCATAAAGGTCGTCAATATCAAAATTTTTAAATGCCATAATAATACCTCATTTGTCTTTCAATTATTTTAAACATAACTATTAATAATCATTTCTAAACCCTTATCGTCATCCCAAATAAAAGATTGAGCTTTCTTTTGAGCACCAACATATCCACTATTATAAGTCCAAGCGTCATTGCCACAAATTGCACTTATCCATCTAAAAACAATGCCATTTTGTTCATCTGTCATTTTTTCTTTATGGAAATGAGATAAATGAAATTCTCTATATTTCGCTTTCCCCCATAATTCAGGAACATCATTTTGCATACAATAAACTATGTTTTTGCGTTCATCTGCCCCGTGTGCTAATCCCAGAAGGTTTTTCCCAATCATTATGTATTTGCGATTATTAAATACAGAATCAACTTCTACATTATCATTATTCAAAAAATGCCAATACATTGCTTCAGTCATTGTAAACGATGTTACTTTATCATGATTTCCTCCGACATATATTACATGAACTGGAGCAATATCAGTAAGCTTATGTATAATTTGAATTATATTTTTGAGTAACAATTTATACATTACATCATATTTTACGTCTGTGTCTTGTGGCGTATTTTTTGTTGTGGAATTGAAAATATTATCAATATTCGCCACATCTTGACCAAATGGAAATATTATTTTCTTGATATTATAAAAATTTACTTTTTCAATAATATCATTAATTACATTCCATAATCTTTGTATACCAATTTCTGTAGAATAACTATTTCTTGTTTCATCAATACAGCAAAGTTTATCAATATGAACATCTGCCAAATTAATTTCTAAAGTTTTTCCTTTAACATGATAAGGCTTTTGATCTACTACTGGACTTTCTAGGTCTAAATCTTCTAATGCCTGTTTAATCCAATTAATATTAAATTGATTTACTTTAGGTTTAGTTACTATTTTGCTTGAATAAAGTGTTTTAACACCATCTTGTTTACTATAAACATTCCAAATATTGTTTCTTGCTGATACTAATTCCCATGATAAGTTGTCAAAACCATGAGATTTTAAAAGATAATTAACATTTTTAGATTCTTCTTCAGACATAACTAATAATTTATCACTAGAATATGTTCCATCTTTATTAATTTCTGTGGTTGATTTATATTTTTTAGTCAAATTATCTTCTAGACATTTTTCATCAGATTGCATATCAACTTTGCATACTTTATCTTGTTCAATTGTTTTTTCTAAACTAGTTAGACATTTTCTTGCATGATCTGCTGATACTTGTTCTCCGTATAATATTTCATAAACTTCAACTTTGTCTAAATCATATTCTTTTCTATTGGATAATAGTCTATCAGCAAATTGTAAAAATGACTCATTTTCTTTTCGTATATATTCCAAATAAATTCTCCTAAAGAAGTTATTTTATTTTCAAAATTAAAATATCCCCTAATCGACCAATAGGGGATTAAATTTTCTCAAAATGTCCACAATCTTCACATCTTAGAATTGTTTCGTTACAATAAAATTTAAGCCAGAAACGTAATTTACCACACACCGGACATTTAGTATCAGCATTTTCAATATCATAATTATTGTATTTGTTTAATTTATTTTCAATAGGCTGTTCTACTATTTTATTTGTCTTCATCTTTTATTATATTTCATCTCCTTATAAGAGAATAGGGGAGAGGGTATAATAAATTAAATAAGAGTACAGAATGAAAAGTTAACTGTGTCACACAATTTCTTTACACTCCATACTCTGTTATTGAAGGCAGTTTATGAAACTCCTTCCATATTAGATGGGAGACATACGCCTCCATATAACGTGCCTAAAGCACAAACGACTTTTATAACCACCATAAAGGCGAAATATGAGATAGAGTCTCTTGATTAAACCCCAAGTATGTATCCATGAGAGATTGTATTTTTAACCGTAGTCAAACACAACTTTTATTCTCATGTGTAAGATGTGTATTCACAAACATCTTATTAAGTCTTAATTAATTCAGTCGGCGTAATTCCTTTTAATAAATCAAAATTTATATAATAACTTACTGCTTTCCAGCCCTGCGGATACTTTTGGGCAAGCATAATCATCCCAAACCGTTTTATCAGGGATTTAATCAATCTTTATTATTTACTATTTAAACCTTAAACTTTACACTTATAATAAACTTTGAATTTTTAACTTTAAGCGTTTAGATTTAAACTTTAATCTTTACAGAATTTTTGTTGTTTTGCTTTTGTATCATTTGATTTTAATTAAATCATATAATTTTCAAAGTAAACATCCTGTTAAAGATGTAAATAATATGTACTTTCTTTATATTTATTAAACCAGTCTAAGTACATAAAAGACTTGTCAATTATGGTTTAAAGTTTTCGGAAAACAGTAAGTAGTTATTTCTTAAGGATTATGGATTAATATTCAATTTCTATTACAGTCAGAGCATTTGATGTGCTCAGCGTGGAATCGATCTCAGATTCAAAATCAGAAATTTCTTTCTCTAATTCATCAATTTTTTCCTTAACTTTAATTGGATCTACAAATTCAAATGAATTATTAAGAATAAATTCTTTCCTAACTTTTTCAAGTTCATCAGTATTTGTCTTACCTTCTTTTGAACCAAATAATCCAATTACATAATTTTCAGCTTTTTGATTTAATGTTTCTCCATTTTCTTTATCTATAATTTGAATAGAATGTACATAATGTTGGTTCATTGTGTTCATTAAAGTTTTCTTATATGCCATTCCACTATTTTTCATCTCAATTGCTTCTGCTACCGTCATTTCATTATCGCCAATTTTTACTTTTGTAGTAGCATTAGATAAAACAGTTGCTCTTTTAATGGCATTCCTGCGACTGATTAAGTCATTGGCTTTGTTCCAACTAGCTTGAATTTGCGTCTTGAATTCTTCTACTGATACACCATTGATTTTGTCGTTGGAATGTTTATTTGCTTTACAATATACTCCTTGGGAAATAGTTTTATCAATTTTAGCACCAATTACTTTGAGTTCAGATAATGCTTTATGGATTGTCATTGTTTCAGTTGTCATGTTTTGTTTGTCCCCTTTAATTTTAAATTTTGATAAATTATTAGTAGGTTAGAGAGTTAGGAGAATAATTACTAACTATGATAACTTTATCCTAACTCTCTAAAAACGAATCAAACCACAATAGTAGGGCGACGCTCAGTTTATTTTATAAACTCTATATCCTTATTGATATAGTTCCTACATCTCTAATCCTTCATATAAAACATATGTTGGAGCGTTGGATGCCTGTTCCAAACCTTATTGTGGTTAGGTATGATTAATTATTCAGATTTTTCTTATCCATTATCCTCACCAACTACATCTTCAATTTCTTCTTCTGTAAAAGAAAATTTAACATATTTCCCTGAGAAATTTTTCAGTAACTCAATTAGATTTTTAACACCTTCGTCGGGAATGTTAATTACTGCTATATTATTTTCAATAGTTAATTCACCTTCAGTTGCTAGTTTATGAGTAATTTTCTTAGTTTCTGTAAGTTTTGATTTTGCCATTGTTTATTTATTCCACCTTTTATTTTTAATTTTTTATTATTAGTTTGCCTTATGCTAATTTATATGGAGCTGGATATCCTATTTGAACGGATGACATGATGCTTACAAGGCAACTGCTCTACCACTGAGCTAATCCAGCACTGTAAATTACTTTATTTCCCTTTAACCTTATCACTAAGGACTTTACCAGCCTTCCAGTGCGGAGCAACAGTTGCAGGAATTACCATAGGTTCTTTTGTAGCCGGATTCCGACCATTGCGTTCTGCGCGATCTTTTACAGAAAATGTTCCGAATCCAGTTAGAGATACCTTTTCTTTATTTACAAGTGCTTCTTCAATTGCTTGTAATACTGCCGTTACTGCTTCGTCAGATGCTTTTTTCGTTGTATTAATTTTTTGGGCTACTACCGCTACGAGTTGTTCTTTATTCATGTTTATTTTTATCCCCTTTTATTTTAATTTGTTTTTGTTGTTTTTGTTATTTTAGTCTGTATACCTTGTGAGTATCAGACTATGTGTTTTTAATCATGGTGCATTATACTTTTTTATTAAGCATAAAGACCTCTCTTCAGTGATTCGATTGTTACTACCCTCCTTAAAGTTAATTAAAGAGGCGACAGATGAACAGTCTGTCCCCTTACTCCGTACAGTGAAACAGACTGAGGGAGCAAAAATTAATAATCCTTACATCTTATCAGATATATCTGCCATTCTACTTCTCCAAATATTAGGTAAATGTACACATCCGAACATATCTTCATTTTTGAAAACTTCAATAGCTCGTAGAAGACCATTATTCCTTCCAACATAATCTATTTTATCTACCTGTTGATATGGATCACCTTCTATAATGATTTTCGCATCTTTACTACATCTTGATAATGCAAGTTTCATTAAATCAGGCGTAGTATTTTGAGCTTCAGTTATATAAAGAATTTGATTATCAGTTATCTCCATACCTCTACTATCTGCCATAGGAATCAACCTAATCTTGTCTTGTGTAATTAAATTATTCACAATACTTTTATCACCAAATTTAGTAATAAGCATATTGCCGATAAACTGTTGCATTCCCTTTTCTATGGAGTTGCCACTGTAATAACCCATATCAACTGCACCACGAACTTTTGTGGGATTATACATTATTACGCAGGAATCATATTTTTGGTTTTGTAATGCCCACATAATATACATAAGACTACTAAGTGATTTACCACTTCCTGGTTTACCTGTAATAGCAGTAAATTGATTATTATGTAAACTATCAATACATAACTCTTGGTATATATCTTTTGGTTTTAAATTTCCAAACATCATACTTTTAAAATCTTTTTTTACAATACTTTTAAACCCATTTGATGTCCAACGATATTTATCAACTATTTCATTATTAACCTGAACTAATAAATACTCATTGATATTCATATTCCAAAGATTTGATTTTGCTTCTGATTGATACCAATTAGCAAGTTCATTTTCTGTCATTTGGATGGTCTTATATCCTGTGTATTTTTCACCATTAGATTCCGTAGGTTCAAATTTACTATAAGGAATACCTAAATCCTTACATTTTTGCCTAAACAATATGTCATTACTATAAGCAATAAATTTATTATCATTTTTCCACATTTTATATAAAATAGAGATTATTTTATTATCCATATTATCTTTATCAAAGTTTTCTGGAAGATCGTAATCAGTCTCACTAATAAGATATGTAATCTTGTCCTCATTAGCATCTATATATCTACACGCTCTTCTGGCCTGAAATTTTGTTTCTTCTGTTTTTCCATTCTTCCTTAAATTGTCCATCTCTCCTGCAACATAACCACTAAGGAAGATATGATCAAACTCTTCAAAAACTTCTTTTGGGTGATCCATTAATACACACGAATCTATATATTGTTGATTGATTGTGTATGGTTCATCGGGCAATATAAACCATTCCTCTGCAATTTATTTTATTATTACTATTATTCATGAGATATTTACACTACTATCACTAAAAAGATACCTTTGATTATCCTTAATCTTATCTAAATCAAATATCTCTTCTTGTTTTAATCTTGAAAGATAATTGTATAAAGGATCTGTTACAAATCTCTGTTTACCACGTTTACTACTAAACTTACCTGTAACCACTAGATTGTCTCCGTAGTTACCTTTTGACTGTCTAAGAACTTGTTTTTGTATTAAATATGACATGTCTTCTTTTGTGATTCTTTCCAAATTGTTATATTGATGCTCCTTTGGAGTTTATTATTTTGTTTTATTATAAATTTACAAAGTGATCGACCACACCTTACAAATTATGAATATAATAAATTAAATATTGGTTGAAACCATTGTTATAATTGTATTTCTATTATATTCATATATACGGATTTACATTAAGTGCTTGTAACTATTGTTACAGCAGTGTTACAGGTGTTTTCAGAATGATTACATTTTGATTTTTCTCTGAAATTGTGCACATTTATACGAACTTTTTCTTTTCTAATTTCCTTTGCACATTCTTGGCAGTATTTATGAGTAACATTTGTAGGCAGAAATGGAGAACAACATTTTACACAATAATCTACATTTTCACCTTTATAACTCAAATACTCTAAAACAAAGTTTTCATATTTTTCGATTGTAAATTCAGGCTCTTTTGTTTCATCAACAAAATTAACTTTTAATGTTACAAATACAGTCAAATCAAACAAATCTGTTTCTTTTAATTTTCCTATATAATCTTCTCTCTGTTCTTTGTCACTTCTAACCTTTGAATTTATAAACATTTCTTTTAAATTATTACAATAATATTCATCTTTCTTACTTTTCTTTTTCAATCTATATTTATCCATCTTGCTTAATACTAAGGCAACAAATGCAATCGTTTCTAATTTCGTGTCGTTTAGAGATTCTATTTTATCAAGCTCACTCTTAGTTATAGGTATCGGTGGTATATCTACTAAAGTATTTTTCTTTTGAACACCATACCTTGATGCTTTAATTATCATTTCTAAATGCAATACTTCATTATATTTTGGTAAAAACTTTTTACAAAATTCCTTGAGTTTTTCTTTGATTGCATCCGTCTTTAATCCATTTATCTTATTATAATACTTTGCTAATATTTTTAACTCCATTGTATATCTATCTCCGATAAAACCTTTTATCAGCATTTTTTTAGTATATTCTAATTCATTAAATATCATATATAACCTCCTGTAATTTGAATTTATCTCCTAAATATTCGATTGTACCATTGTTATCTAAAATAGGAATAAAAACTTTATCTTGTTTATTTTTTTCTATATTTACTAAAACATCTTTTCCAAATACATCCCATAAGAAATCTTTCTTATCTTTTGGATGCAATTCATAAGTTATTTCTGTAGCATAATTTATTAATTCTGAGGTGTTTGAACATATTTTATATGCCTCAATGCGTATTTGCTTATAAAATAATTGTAAATCATCATATGATTCTTCATCATATTTATCTTTCGTATATGATCTTTGCTTTGTTTTCTCATGAATTCTTTTCTTTCCACAAAAATCTTTATACAACTTCAGAACTTTTGAAAATGTAACATCATTTTTTTCTATATCTTTATCTTTTAATATTTCAACAATATCAGCATTATTATCTATACTTACTTCTGTTTTTATATCCTTACAAGCATATTCCATATGCCAACACAATTTGTTCATTACACTTGGAGATATACTAAGTGGTAGGTTGTGATAATGAAATCTCATATAATCATTTTCTTCTGGTGTTTTTCTTCTTTTTTCTTTAAGTTGTTCTAAAGACATTTTAAAAATTACTTTACAATATAAATTAGCTTTTTCTATATATTCTAAATACTTCTTTCTATATTTAGGGTATATCCATCCCTGAAAATATGGTTTTCTATGAATAACTAATTTATTTAGAAATTTTTTCTCTTTAATTGATTCTGGTGTATCCTTTTCTTTACCTTTAATTACTTTCCCATCTTCATCACATTCATCCTTGTATCTAATTGTTTGATAAGTAATCCAATCTTTAGGGAAATCTTGTACCTGAACACCTTTTGATTTATCTATTGCATTCCCTTGGAGCATACGAGTTATTTTCAATCTCTCTAATATGGTATTATGTGATTTACCTCCTTTATGAAATTGTTCCAACATAGTATACATATCTGTAGAATAATTAGTAATAGTTCCTATATCATTACTAAAACTTAATAAATCGGCTTGAAACATTGCTTCTTCTGTAAGTTTATCTATGGGAGCAGTTTTCTTTTCGTATGTAATAGGTAATGTATCTTTGTGAGAACATCTTAAGAATACTGGATTACTGGAAGTAAATACCAAATCTAGGTCGAAATCTGAATCTGCATGACGAATTGTGTCTAATCCTAGTGTTGGATAGATTATACCAGTTGTTTGATATCTATACCAATGATTAACCACATTATGATTTTGAAGTTTTAGTATATTATGCTCTGAGTAATGAGTAAGAGGGCTTCTACACGCATCAACACTTGTAACATTCTTATTATTCCAATATGCTGAATAATGTTCTCCTTCATTAAGCAATCCTGTACAATCTTCCGGTTTTTCACCAAATATATTTTGGCATAAACTAAACGGGTCTGCTAACATAGTTTGGTAATTTCCTTGAATAAGAACTTTTCCTGCATAAGAGTGTTGAATCTTTTTTCTTATACTATTCATTATTTTAGTTTGTATATATGTGTCTTTTGCTAGAGTATTATTTAGTAAGATTGCTTTTACAATAGGATTATGAATGTCATTTATGTTTTCTATTTTTTCTACACCTTTGCCTAATAAATATAAAGAAGTTTTAATAGCATCTGCACCTAAAATATCTTTAAACCAATCTACATTAAATTTGCAAAGTTCTTCAATATCATTATCTTCCATATCTAAGGTCTGTAAATACTGATAATTTGTCAAGCAATAATTATTGTTGCGTTGGGGAGCTACATGACATACTCCCCAAGACAAATTATTATCCTCGCAATTTTTAGTAAATTCCTCAAGTGACTTATAATTCTTCCATAGTTTTAGTTGGCTAGTGGTCAGGAATATATCGTATTCCCTAGAATCTCTTTCAGCACCCCATGCATCAATAAATTTGCATGTTCCAGAAATTTCATTAGTGTACTCATCCACTGGGTAGGAAATTAGCATCCCTTTAATAAACGAATTTCTGATTCCGAAAAATCCTGGAATATAATCATTAATTTCTAAATCCTCTGCCCAAAGTTTTGCACCACGTATTGTTAAAATACCTTCGCCATCATGAGGTTTTAAGTCTATTGAATGATTATCTAATTCTTCCACCCAAGTTTTTTCTTCATCCTGAAATACAAAATCTACTTTTCTTTTAATATTTACCTCTAAGTCTTTTACAACACAGAACTTTAAATTTCTTACTTTATATGTACTACTACTGTAGAGTGCGAAATAAGCATTAAACTTATTCGCACTGAAGTTTTTTTCATTATCATATCCATTTTCCAATTTTGATTTAATTCTATTAATAGTTTCTTCTTCTACAAAAATAACTTTACTGTTACGAGAATGTCCACTACCACACATGAAACGTCTAAAAGTCTTATTATTTACAGTTATACTATCAGCAAACATGTTCTTATATTGACTATTTGAATTTATATTTGTTACAATTACTTCTGGAACAAATAATATATCATCAATTTGTTTTTGAATATTTTCCAATGCTTTGATGTTTGCGTCTGATGATTTTTGAAATTTAATTATTTTCTTAATTTTATTTAACTCTTGAAGTTTTTCAGTATCAACCCCTATGTGATTCCTGATTTGTCTAATTAATTCACTATCTCCAATAGATATTAGTTCTTTGTTTTTCCTTGCTTGATCTGGAGTTAGTGTTATATTATACTTATACTCTTTTAATCTAGAAGATTTAATACGAAAAACATAGAATTGTTGTTGCTTAATCAAGTTACTCCTCCTTAAATTATGTTATGTACGTTATGTATACCTAGTTTTTCTAGAGCTTCTATAAATTCTTTAATTAACCAAGGTTGTTTTATTACGTCATAAGTAAAATCTATATTGAGTTTAATATTCAATACATCATTTTGATTTTTCTCTGCCAAATAAATCATTGGATAAAGTGCTTTGTATATTTTATTATTAATATTTTCATCTGTGGTTTCCAAGTAATATATATTACTATCTTTTTTGTCGTTTAAAAATTTGAATTTAATATATGATATTTCTTTAAGAATATTATTTATTTGCTGTGTTGCATTTAAAAAATTATATCTTGGCAAGTTCTTTGTACTATACCCCATATCTCTAAATGATAGATTAATTTTAGGGTTCTTGAAATAAATTGGGAATTTATAATTCAGCATATCTATTTTATTTGATATTTTATAGGAATTCATTAAATTCATTATATAAATTTCATCACTTATATCAATTTTACTACTAATTTGAATGATTCCACATTTACTATTATAAAGACACTGTTTGAAATAAGGACTATAATATGATCTCTTATCACAGTTAATTTTATGTAAGTAATAATCACTGTAAATAATAAATTCTTTATTATTACGATCCTTAAAATATAATAAATTATCAAAAAGTTTATCAACAAAATAATTATATTTATATTCGACAATAATATCTTTATTATCTTCAAATATTTGAATAATTTTAAGCAAAATATTATTGAATGTAATTTTTTCTTGTTTAATTTCTAATAATATTTTCTCTTGCTCCTCTTTTTCTCGCTCTTCTTTTTTTAGTAATTCAAATTGTTTTTCCTTCTCTATATTTTCTTTTTTAATTAAATATTGATTATATCTCACTAACCCCTTATCAATAGTTTCAGATATAAATTTAATCATTTTGACTTCATTATTTTTATCTAATATATCCATATCAATTATTTTGTCAAAATATTTCTTATTATCTTTATTGATATGAATTGTATATTCATACTTGACACTATTTTTATTAATATAAATTGAAGCATATTTAGTATCATAATAGTCATAATACCAATTAGACTTAGCATACAAAGATATTTCACATGAACTTCCATTCTTCGAAGCAAAAAATTTTAGGTCTTTTGAATTTGGCACACTATTATATTTCACCTTCAGTATAGATAAAATTTCATCAAATCTATCATAATGTGGAATTAATTTAATAATAACATTAATATTATCATATATTTTAATTAAGTATTCTTCTTTGGTGTATTTAATTAAATTAAAAATCAAAATTAATTCTGGAGAATATGTGTTTTTAATTTGTATAGTATTATATTTTATATTTTTATACTTTTTCCCCTCTTTTATTTTTTCAATTATAAAATATTCCTCATAAACACCATTTTGAAAATTACCATAATAATCAATTGCTAACTTCTCAAACAAATCAACCTTATAATTAATATAATCTTCATATATCGGGACACATCTCTTTTTAGATAATATCATGAAAATTAGATCCTTTTCATCATGTTCAGCATAATCAATATAATCGACCAACTGCTCAATATTGGTTTCTCCTCTTTTATAATTTATTGTTTCCAACCAAAACCAATCAAGTTTTTTAATTCTTTCCCTTATTTCATTGTCAATAATATTGTTTTTACATATTCTTTCTTTAAATTGTCCAACAGTATCATAATACAAATCATTCTTCTTAGTATTAAAACACTTACCTTCATAAAACAATGCTCTAAATTCGTATGTGTTTTTGTTAAAACTTGCATCCATGAGCATCTTAATATCAACTTCTACCACTGGATTGCCTAGTTCTAACCACTTATCCATATAGTCTTCTACTTTCTTCTTGTTAGTATAATTCATTTCAAAGTAAATACTTTTACCACACTCAGTAATGATGGTAATATCAGGTCTATAAATACCAAACTCAGTTCTATAAAATTGTTCAATCAACACTTCTTTACATTTATATTTATTCTCAACATCTGTCTTAATAATAAAACTATCTCCATTGAGTAATATTTTATTCTTGAACCAGTAGTGGATCGCTGACTCGTTACTACATTTACTAGCATCATAATGAGAGAAATGAGCAGATACTTGCGCTACCTTACCATCTTTTGTTTTTCCTTCTAAAGCAACAGGTTTGACATCTGATCCGCAAACTGGACATGTGTATTTCTTATTCCTATCTTCTTCTACCATATCAAATATAATTGCAATATCACCATTCTCATTATTTGCCCAAAATAATTGTACATCGCTGTTAATCAATTAATTATTCCTCCGTCTTTCTTATTATACTCTTCTAAACCCTCTACCCATTCCAACACAACAATTGCGTTTTTATAAAGTTGTTTACTCAACTCCATAAGACTTAATTTTTCATCAAAATATCTTAGAATTGAAACTTTTCCTTCATCGAATTTAATATGAGGATACATATCTTGATCATGCTTATATCCTTCAGGCAAGCAAGGAAGAGAAGTATAATCTTCAAAGTATATATAACTATGCAAACCACCATTTCCAGCAACATGACCGCTACAACAGTATCTAGTCTCATAACCTTTTCTATTCAACTCTGCAATAATTGGTACAAATAATTCATCAACTTCTACAACATCTCCGTAGCAATCTTTAACCTTACACATGTTATTCTTTATTGTCTTTTGGTTATAAACTTTATAGCAATTTAAACATAAAAGCATATATTATATTACTCCTTATTATATTATTATCTAAACTAAACAGGGGTAGGAGAGTACAAAACTCTCCCAATAACCATATAAAATTGATCTTTTAACTATTATTCTAATTTGGACTTTTCTCGCAATTTTTCATACAATACATTTGCCCAATCCTAACATCATCACATTTATCTAATGGTATAATATGCCACTTTAATATAATAACTTGATTCATAATACAGTTTACATCTCCTTTCTTTTACTCTTACCATGCCAACCAAACCTCTTAACCTCACCCTGAAACCAAATCTGATTTACAAATGGTTCATCTGAATACCTAGCACAAAAATGATAATAATTATTATTATCTCTCAAATCCAACCAATAAAAATGAGGCCATTTAAATTGAAATACTTCTAACCATGAACCACGCATATGTATCTTTGTACTCAATGGGTGTTTTATATATTGCTTCATTGCTCCTAATAAGCAGTTACTTTTCATTATTATTTTCTCCTATAGATCCATACATTTTACAACATTATTATAATCCTTTGAACACGACTTACATAAATAGTTACCCGAATCTAAATCAACATATATGTACTTTATATTTGTCATATGTTTATAGCACGAAGAACATTCCTCTTCTACATAATCTAATTCTATATTATTACTATTATCACAAACTGCTGAAATATTATGCTGTCTTTGTTGCTGTGTCATCTGTAACGTCCTCCGAAGCTGTAATAAACTCACTAATAGAATTTGTGTAATCTTCCAGTATCAATTCAATTTCTTCTCCAATTAACTCAAACAACTCATTTTCAACAGGAAAGTTACCAATATGATAAGATTGTGTATGATATTTATCCTCTTTTATGTATAAACCTTCAAACCCATTTAATTCTTTAATTCTGCTTATTGAATGCCCATTGACACAAACCTTACCGCAAATTCTTACTAATTTCTTAATAGCATTTTTAGAATTGTAAATTATATCTAATATATCTGTAAGTGACACTTCTTTATTTGTACTAGGACAGTGGATAAGATAATTCATTCTTGATAAATCATTCTCATCTAAAATAACTTGACCTTTTAACAAAATTGATTGCATTTGTAAAACCTCTTTCTATTTATTATTTTATTTTTATTCTTATACAAAATCTAAGAAAATATTAGGGTTAAGTTAAAGAAAATTGATTATTTATAATAATTCTAATAAAACCTTGAAACCCTTATGAGAGTGGGAATACGTGTTATTTAGAATTATTACACATTGCATATATTTCAGTCTAGGTTGAGTTTAAATTAGTCAATGGTAAGATTGTGTCAAATCAAAACATCAAAAGATTATAGGGTCTATAATTATTGATTTGTTATATATCTTACATTTTAGTTATATTTATTTTTTACCTTTATCAAATTCTTCTTTAAGTTTTGCTTTTAGTTTATCCGCTTTTAATTTTAATTTATAATCTTTAAGTTGCTGATTACTACCCATAGTTTGAATTTTAACGATTTTATGTACATTATGTATATTTTCTTCATTAAACAAAAGAACCGCTTCTTCACAAACTTCGCTACTAATATATTCCCATACTTTTATACCTGCTGATTCAAATTTTGGCATTAGATTATTTACTGTACTTGCTCCAGATGGAAGAAACATTGCTAATATAGAATCAGAATAACGATATATTTGATTGTTTTTGAATTTAAGGTAATTATCATCTTTATTTTTTGATATTTTACCATCTAAATTGGTCTGATGTTCTATGTAATAAGTTCCAATGTATTTGTAAATTTTATTTTCACCTCTTTTATTATTTTAATTATCTTTTCTTATCAACTTTAAAATTACCTCTAATTGTAGTACCATCCTCAAACATTATATATCCATCTTCATACCCGTGACCACAACAAGCATTTTTAACTCCTGGTAATTTACCTAAACAAGCATCATAACCTTCTTTAGTTGGTAATTGTCCACATCTTTTACATGGTCTTGGATTATTTTCTACAGGTTCTTTAGTGTCAACATAGATCCATTGTTCATTTTCAACATTATAAGTAATTTGATATCCTTTTTCTTGGGCAGTAATCATATTTTCATCACCTCTTTTCTATGTAAAATTTAGAGTAGGGGATAGGTATGATTGTTTGTGTGGGTATGAATTGTAAACATACCCCGTCCCTTATCTGTGTATGTGATGTGGTATTTGGATTGGATTGGTATATATCTAATTTAACATTCTGTGTACTTAATGTCAAGAAAATATTTTATTTTTGTACTTATAGGAGATTAATTATGTAATTCGTGTCCCATGTCTTTATATCTCATTAGTAAATATCGTTTAATACTATCGCTGAGTTCTATTTGACCCTTACAACGACTTATTGCAACATATATGATAAAAATTTCCTCTGATATATCTTTTTTAACCTTCTTTTTATCATTAAAATCCTCTTCTTTTTTAAAATATTTATTTCTATAAGTAACTTCTAAATCTAGATGATCATTACTAATATAAACAGGAGTGTCTATAGTAAGACCTTTCGCCTTGTGACATGTCGAAAATATAATATCAGCTTTATTTTTATCTGTAACAGTATTATTTTTAATTCCATCTACAATATCAATAATACGTGAACCATATTTATCTACCATTCTAATCAATGATAAAAGTTCAATTTCTTCAATTTCCTCCGCATACGTTTTCATAGTATGGTAGTCTTCAAACTTAGCAAATAATTTATTCTTTGTAGGATGACCTTGGCTGAAATAATAGCATTGTTTAAGTGAATCAAATGAATAAGATGAAAAACCTCCAACAAAGAAAAGCTTTTTATTTTTATCTTCGCTTAATACTTCAGCAATTTCTGCAAATATGTAAGCATTAGTTCTACATAAACAGGCATAAGGTTTTGATTTATCTATAGCATCTACTATTGTTTGCTTGGTATTAAATCCTTTCATTTTAATATTGTCACCAATGAAATCTGATATGATTAGGTTTTCTATATGTGCAATATTATTAGATACTCTAAATGATGTTGTGAGTTTATATTCTTTAGCATCAAACATTGGCATAATATTTACCGCTTTTTTCCATCCATTAATTTTTTGATAAGGATCTCCTACAGTCACAAGACCTTTAACATTAGAGTTTTTAAGTATATCAAACATCATTTTAGAAGAATCTTGACATTCATCAAGCATAATAATATCATATTTGTTTGATAAATCTGTGCGACTTAAATGAAACATCTTCAAATAATCATCGTGACTAATTTTGACAGAATTCTTATATTTCTTTTTAAGTTCCCATAATCTTTCACTTAATGCTAATATTTTACCTCTCATATCATCTTCTTTAAATATTTCTAAGTCACTAAAAGTTTCTGCTGACGACAGTGAGTATTCCTTCATCATTGCGTTGATCTTAACTGCAAGTTCCATATCTTTGTCCCAATTAAGATTTAAATCTTTAATAATATCTACAACACCATAATTAAATGTCAATTTATCTCTATAGAATTTTCCAGAATAATTATAGCCGAGCGAATGTATAGTACGTATTTCTACGTGTCGTTGTGATTTAAACATTTTTTCACTTTCTAATTGCATTGATTTGTTATATACTAGGTAGAGAATTTTACTGAAAGGGTGTTCTTTGCTATAGTAATATAGGGTCGTAGATTTACTACTCCCTGTAAGAGCTGATACCTTAACCCTATCCTCTGTACTAAAGATAATATCCTTTTGCTCCTGAGTTAAATAATAGTCATCTTCTGACATATAATCAGACATTTCTACTTCTACATCATCAAATTGTTTACTATAAAACTCTGTAGATAAAATATCTGTATCAGATTGTTGGAAGATAGATTTATCTTCTTTGATTATTAGTTTCATTTTTATTTCACAATTTGTTGCGTCAACGTTAGGAGGGTGTGAATAGAATTGTCTTTGAGCACCAAAGTTACGGGTTAATACTTCTTTACAGACAGGGCATGTGTATGTTGATGTGGATTGGGACTCAATAATATCTATAAGTTTGTGGTTTTCATCATATGCTTTTTTCATTTATTTTTCTCCTTAATATTATTATGGTTATTATATTACTTTTTCTAATTTATTATTTAATATATTACAATAATATAATAAATCATTTTTAATTTTTAAATCGATATTACTTATAATTATTTCAATCATTCTTTCATCTTTACAATTTTCTAATGTATGTATAGTATTGTGACAATTAGGACAAATCAATATTAAATTTTCAATAGAATTATCTTCTGTGTCGGCATATTTATGTATATGATGTGGAATCAATATTCCTTCAAGTCCTATTCCTCCCCAATGACAAATTTCACATTTTCCATTAGTTTTATTTATTAAATGTTTAATTGTAGTCTGAGGAATTGATTTTCTATAATCTTTTTTGTTTGTCTTAATTGGTTTTATCTCTTCAGTAAGTTTTTGAATATCAGTGTTGGTTGCTGATACTTTATCTTTTTGAGGATTGGTATTTGCTTTATCTCCTAAAAGAGAAGTAAGTTCTGTGAGTAGAGATTGTTGTTCTGATGGATCTAATTTTGAACAGATACCTAGTGCTGCTGTTTTAGATATAAATCCTTTATCTAATGCTTGTTTAAGTTCTGGAATAAGGTTTCGTTCAAGCGATAGAATATTTTGTAGATCACGAACAGATATATTTAATTCTTTTGCTATTTCTTTATGTGTTTTCAGAGTATCATCTTGATATTCTGATTTTCTATCACCTCCATTCTTATTCCCAACTAAATCAACATACTCAGCAACAGCTTTCCTCATCTTGGCAGGATCATTACTTAATCTACCAAAGTTAGCTGCTATTAATTGCCTAAGTTTTAAATCCTCATTAATAAGTTCTTCCCTAATAATTGCAGGAATTAATTCTATACCTAAGTCAACACATGCTTTATATCTTTGGTTGCCAGATACTATTACCATGTCAGGTGCTACTACAATAGGGGTAATAATACCATCTTCTTGAATGGACTTTTTAAATTGTTTATATGTATCACCTTCAATATCATCAAAGAATTCTAGATTTCTTGGGTGAACCTTTAGAGAATTTACTGATAGTTTTGTTATTTGTTCCATTTATTTTTCTTCTCCTTTTAATTATATTTTATTTTCATATTTATATGTGGCTTTAAAATGAGTTTAGTTATGTAAATCCGCTCAAAATTATTCCAACCTTTCTTAAGAATTTTCTCCATATGTAGTATATATCATTTATAACATATATGTCAATATTTATTTTATCATTTATCCTCATTTCTTTCATTCAATTCATCCTCAATTTGTTGTAATACATCTATAGGTATTTGTGACCGATTTAATTCTTCTATTTCTTGTAATGATTTTTGTTCTTCATCTGTAAGTTCATTAATATCCCAATAATCATTTTCTTCATTATTCCAATCACAATCAAACATATCTAAATCTTCATCACTTATTTCTGGTAAGGGTAGTGGTTTAGGATTCTTATTCTGAAGTCCTCTGGGTTTAGGTTTGTTTAATTCTTCAATTCTTTTTTCCTCATCTTCAGATGCCCTATCTGCTTTTCTTTCACATCCCATATTTGTATATATCTCGGATAATTCTTGATTAGGGTTATCTGCTAATAATTTATCTTCTTCAAGTTTTCTAATATCTACTTCGTTATCATATTCTACTTTCCATTTTTCTTGCTGTCTTTTTAATTTTGCTAATTCCTTCTTTTGTGTTTGAGTCAATGTAGAATCTATAGATAATTTCTCTAACATATTTATTTTTTGTGTCACAGACCTTTTCTCGTTTGCAGATATTTCTTTATCTTTAGTTAAGAACTCCCATCCATTAGCTTTTTTCCTACTTTTAAATAAAGATATTGCATGTTCCAACTCCAATTCCCACTGTGGTTTAAATAAAGCATATGTAAAATTAGATTTTCTTCTAAGAGGTTGTGCTCCATTAATATTGAATATCATATCTCCTGCACAATCATATCTAATAAGATCCAATTCAACCAATGTATCTATGTATTGTTTAAGTGTCTTATCAGATTCTATAAATATATCTTTCATTATTGTATCATAAGAAGGATATGCCACTTCTGGTACTCTTTCAGCAGGAGAAACATCATTATCATTTCTCCACATTCTACTTTTAAGATTACAAAATAGATTAAGTAAGTTGTATTTATCTAAATTTCCTGAATAAGACATGATTGAATTGTATTCAGAATCTTTAAGTATAAAGAAATTTGTTTTATATTTGTTACCATCTTTATCTTCTTTATAATCATATATGTTTAGTTTTATAATGATAAAATCACTAGAATTTAAGGATAAGATATTAATTTCATTATACAAACTAATTAATGAATTTTTACTCAATTCAGATAAAAAATCTTTAAAATATATTCTTTCACGTTTGATATTATTTTCTACATTTAATAACCACATAATCATATCTATAGATAAATGAATATCTTCTCTGAGATTTTGTAGTTCTAATAGCTGTTTAAGGTATGCTACTGATCTTTTACCAAATAATTGTATGTAACTATCTTTATTTATTTTATCAACTGTAATATTTTGAACTACGTTATTAGGCATCATTATCCAATTATCATTGGAATTATTATCATTCATTTGTTAATAACCTCTTTCATTTGTTAAGGGTAAACCCTGAAACACGCATTAGATAGGAGTGTATTAGCAACTGTTCCCGTTAGGTACAGTAACTTGAAGTGTAAAAGTGACTTAGTGTACCTGTTGGGTACAGTAAGTACAAGTGTGTTTGGAATTACAGTACCAATTTTGGTACTCCATATAAGTGTAATAAGAGTATACTAATATAATAATAAGAAAAGAATAATAATATAATAAGAGTACACTAAGTATTGTAAATCACCGATAAATCGGATGATTTAATTTTATTATAATTATTTTACTCCTATTTTATTTCTATTATATTATTTATTAATATTTTTAATTAATTTATAATCATTTATTGCGTTAATTAATTCATATGTATTGTTAAATAGAAATATATTTCTTTTTGTATTCTGGGTGGTATCTGGTTTTATTCCTTTAAGTACAAATCCTCTCATCATAAGATAACCTGCTAATTTTTGAGATTTAATATCTATAGATGGATTAGTGTTTATTGTTTGCATTGGTTTTTACCACCTTTGATTAGAATTTAATTTGTCATGATATTGATTGTTTTAAATAATTTTATTTTCATTCTTATATAAGCTATGTAAATAAACCCAATAATATTTAGTTGTGCTTGTATTATTTTTATTATTTATCTCACCTCCTTTCAAATGTATTCCCAGAGAATTATCCCTGTATCCCTGACTTTATAATATTGTGTACTTAATGTCAAATATTTTATATTTATTTATATTTATTGGGTTAATCATTAATTTCTACCTCATATCTATACATTGCTTCATAAAGATTTATAGGAATATTATTTTGGTATTTATTGGCGACTTGTTTTATAAGATTTTCTTTAAAATCTTTGTAAACCATAAACGCTTCTTCTACAGTTTCAAATATTCCTAATCTTGTAGTTGAATTACCATTATAGCAAGACGCTTGATATTTATTGTAATATGTAGATATTCCTAATGGTAAATTACTAACATTATTTGTTTTAAATAATCCGTTAATTCTAACTGGTACAAACACACAAGTTTCAGGAGAATAAACTTTATTACCTTTTATTAGAATATCTTTGTCTAAATGCATTTCTTCATTTATTATTTGATAAAAGTTTAGATCATACCATTGAGCAAAGTTCTGAAAGTTATGCCATTCATCACATACGGTACATCCTATGTATGTGGGATGCGTTTTATGTAATTTATTATCATAACATCTTTGTAGCATGTTGTACCAACAGCGATATTGATTAGTTACTTTATAATTTATAGAACTTTTATATTTTCCTATTCCAAAATAACCAACCCCCAAGATTACTTTATCATACCATGATTTTATTTTTCCTTCTAAGAAATCTTTATATGCTCTATTATGTGCAGTATAATTACTATTAGGGAAATATACATTTATATCATCAGTATTATTATATTTAGTTATAATCATTTTACTACCAAAATTATTTTTCCCAATTTGTCCGATCCTATCTGAAATTTTTACAGATTCATTAATTTTTATATGTGCCAATTTTTACAGATCCTTTCTATTTTTAATTAGTTTTTATGAGAAAAGAAAAATTAAAAAGAATATCATTCTTTATTAATTATATATTACTTATGTAAAACCTATAATATTTATTAGCATAAAAGTAAACACTCCTTTTATTTAGTTTTATGGATATTTAACCCTGACTATAGTATATCAAATTGCAAGAAGTGTGTCAACATATTTTATATAATGTTTTATGTAAATAAATTTGATTTGGATTTTTGAATATCGGGTATGTGTATAAAATTATTCGTAATGGAGTTGTAATCACTAGGCAGTAGGTAAAAAAATATTGTGAAATGATTGATATATCAATAGTTTAAAGGTTATTTGATATTGGTAATTTATGATCTTTTGGACGAGATTGATTTTAGATTTAATGCTAATATTTTAATCGGTGAAATTAGATTTGATTTGTTGTTTTGAGATTAATTTATTGTGAGTGTTAGGTGGTTATTTATATTTGATTAATATCAAAAAGTGTTGTGGTATAGGATTTAAGGTTGTTGGAATGTTTGGTTTATTTGATATTATTAGTGATTTTGAGATATTTTTGATTTGTTTTTATGGATTTTTAGAAATTATTTAAGATTTATTGATTATTTTAGAGTGATTTATATTGTGTGAAAGTGGGATAAGATAAGGATTTTTGCGATGATGAGACGATAAAAATTAGAGATAATTAGATGATAATTTTTGAAATTGTTGTTGATTTAGTATTGACAATTTTATTTAAGTATGATTGAAAATATTTCTATTATTTGCTTGACATTTTAAAATGTATATGGTTTCGATTTTTGGATTTTTCCTGTGGATAGATGTACTGTGTCGAATACTGTCGAATGGAAATTACTGGTATTTGTAATCCACGCCCGGTAATACCTTTTGCAAGCGATATACAGAGTGCCGGGTAATGCATCAGACTACTACAAAGAACGAATATAAATAGTAACTGTCCACGACTGACGGACACGACAACAAAATACAGCTAATTGTATTATACTGAAAACCTCAACCCTTACTCCTGCAAGGGATACAGCAATTATACTGAATGTTACAAAATGGGATTGAGTAATATACACTTTATTATAATATTAGATTAATTTAATATAGATATGTCGTGTGAGCTTGCAGAATTGATTTGGGGTAGAGAATTGGATATATCAGATCGGTGAGATATCTGATGGGAGTTGAGCCGGAATCAGGAATGCCGCACTCGTTATCCTGGTTGGTCATGATTATAATTACACAATGTGTAACTTTACTCGTTGTGCAAATCGGAGGTTATAACATGGCGCGAATCAGTGAACACTTACATATTATCAATAACTGTAATACATAATAAAGATAACCATGTCATATAGTATTAAATACTACATAACCATAATAACCATAATCTATCTAAAGTATCCAGCAGTATTTGTGTTTACACTATAAGCATATTATTATCGTTTATCGATAAATAATTATCATTATTCGATAATAATATAAAAGTTATCCACAATCAACCTATACTTATCAACAACCAATTACGACTAACCCACAGTATACTATAAGTTATCCACATACTTATCCACAATGTTCACCTCACAAACACATAATACCTATAATGTCTACTATATAAATACAAACCATCCACAAATTATTATCAATTATAATCAAAACACTACCACTACATTAAAAACTCTAATAATAAAATCCATAAAATATTATTAATAAAATAGAAAATAAAATAAAGGAATATGAATGCCCAATGGCGAATATAATACTTATAAGTAAAAACTGAATGGAGTTGGTTAACAATGACTAACAAATTTGAATCTAATATACATAATGTTTTAGCAGAAAAAGGAATTGCAGGACTCGACTGGAGAATAAAAATAATAAGTAAAGAGATTATCGGCAAAAGTGATTTTGCAAAAGTGTTAGTTGAAGTTTATGAGCCTAGAAAAAGAAAACCATGTATGAATTGGGATTTATGCATAAATATTGTAAGAGAACAAATTTACTGGGATAAAAGCACATTTGTATATTTAAACTAGAATCCGAAAGGGTTCTTTTTTCTTTGTCTTAAAATAAAAAATAAAATACTCTGCACTCAGGCAGCGCAAACAAAACAATCCAAAACAATTTCCCTGCCACAAAAACGTCCATTCTTGCCTTTAGATTACATTACCTAGCATAATTACACTCTACAAATCATAAAACAGCTTAAAACCATCTTTCTGTCGCTCTAAATCAATTCCGACCTATTTTGTGCTATTATCAATCCATTAGATCATATATAAAAGAAAATATAAAATCAGTAAAATTAAAAATAATTAACTACAATAAGCAATACCTAGATAATAGAGTACCTAACACACTAAAACGAGTTAATAAGGCTTAAAATAATTGTATTTGAGAAATGACTTATTGTTGCAAAAGATTTAAAATGGGTACATAGCAAAGAGCGCACACGAAAACCTGTTAGGAAGTAGTTAGCAGGTTAAGACAATAAAGAGGAAAATAATTTTTCCAAGGTACTAGTAATTTAGTCAGAAATAGTTTAAAATGGTATCAAGAAGCACAAACTGAGCAGTAAGTTATTAGGAGGTAATCAGACTCTTAGCAAAGAATAAGTCCTTCGAAGCCCAAGGCTACCAGAAGGAAAGCACCTCTAGTCAGGGAATGCTTAAAAAGGTTCGCTCTTTGAAAATTACATAAACCTTTCCTGAAGTTATACAAAAGTTGTTTATATGTCTATAAGTTCGCTTGCGTCTGATGGCAATTAAACAATATGGAAATACTGGCTCTAAGGTAGCCAAGGAAGTAATAAGGAAAGGATTAAATACTCTCTTTCAAAGGATATGTCTTTGTTAGTACCTGCTAAAAGGAGATTGAACAAAATGGAACTTAAACAATGGTATAAGCAAGTATTAAACAAAATATTTTCTAACTATAATCTTTCTGGATGTTTTACTCAATCTGTTTTTGAGAAAGCTATTGATTTAGAAGATTTTTATTTTTGTTACTTAACAAAAGAAACAAAAAAATTGGAAAAAGAATTGCTCGAATTTGTCAATGATTTTATAGTTGATTTTCCAAAAGCAAAAGATCCATTCTTTAAAAATCATTTCCATGTTAGCCCTTACTAAAAATAATAAGCAGGTATTAACAAAAGCATATCCTAAAAAGAGATACTATCAAAAAGACATTTTATTGCAAAATATCATGTCCTTTCTAGATTATATCATAACACAATATGATATAATCTAGAAAGGACATGAAGTTCTTTAAAATGAAGGAGGTTTTAATAATGAAAACATTTAAAATCTATTTACTGGCTGACAATGGTATTCAACTTTATGGTATTACTGTAAAATGTGATGAAATTCTTCTTGATAAAAACAATCCATGCGCATGTTATTTGGACAATGTACAAATTGATTTTGATATGAAAATTAACAGAGTTGAAAAGGTATAAGCAAACCCAAATAAATTTTACCTTAATCCTTAATAATAGGTTGAAGCCCGAAACATTAAAAAATCCTCTATGACAAAATTAATGTTTCGGCTTGAGTCTATTAAAAAGGAGGAAAATAAAATGTCTGAAGAAAAGAAAGAAATCACTTTTACCACTGAAAAACGCGACATTAAAACTCTTATCGAACACATTGAAAAACAATACTACACTGTTGGCAAATATCTCCAAAATTTCCTTGTCACAAAAAAGGAAAGCGAAGGGAAAGAGCTTAAAACCCTTCGTGATTTCATGGAATCACAACGTGGTTATGTTTGGGAAATATGGAGGGCTTCAAACCTTATTCAAACTCTGCTTCTCAAAAATCCAGTCCCTGAAGTAACAGTCTACCGCGCAGATGATAAGAGTCAATTCCGCAAAACTGTTGACGGTCAGCAGCGTTTAACCTCCATTTTCCTTTTTATCAATGATGGATTTAAACTTGACATGTCAAAAACCATGTTCCCGAAATTTACAATCGAAGGCGAGCAATTTAACGCTATGGAAACGCTTCACGGAAAAACATTTTCCCAATTGCCGGAATTGTGGCAGGACATCATCAAAGGTTATCAGCTTCGCATAACAACAATGAATAATTGTTCTGAAGAAGATGCAGAAAAAGCATTCGTGCAAATGAATTCAGGAGCCAAAGGGTTAAAACCTGCCGAAATTCGCAAGGCAGCAATGGGGAGTAATACACGTAAATTATTCAGACTTATTTTAAATAGTGATTGGATTTTACACGCTTTACCCCCACTATCGGCAAAAGGAAACGCAGGAGACGAGATTCTTTCTCAAGTCATCACGCTAATACATAATGGCGGGGCCATTGAACTATCTAAGGACAACATTGACAAGGTGATCTATGGTTTCAGAGAATTGGGAGTACCCGAAGAAATTGAGGATGATATGATAAATACTTCCAATTATCTTTCAGAAGCAACAGAAATTTGGATTAGCAACAAAAAGAAAACCGACGAGAAAGAAGGGAATAAAAGGGTTAAAAACTATTCGACTTATCGCTATACTTGGCTAAATAAAACCTGTACAACTATGTTAGTATATTCTGCTTATGTGGCAGTAAAAAATAATGTTGACGTTGAAGAGTTTTCTGCATGGGCTTATAATTTCTTCCAAGCTCCAACTAAGGAGTATAAGGAAGGATTACAAGATAAGGCCATTGATTTAAAACGTGTAGAAATGCGCTTGAATGCAATCAATGCGGAATTGGGGAAACTAAGTTCATATTCTCCCAACCAGGAGGATGAAGAGAAAGAAATTGAACAAGAGGAAGAACCATGGGAACAACCTCAACAAACTGAAAACCTCGAACCTGTTATAACAGCAGTCCAAGAAGAGTTGAGCGAAGAAAACCAAGAACAAACTGAAGAACAGACTGCCGATGATCAAGAACAGGAACAGAAATTCCAAGAAGAAGCAAAAGCAATCCTAAACATTGTTAATAATGTTGCTTAATCTCCTAAAGAGTTTTATTATTATGCAAAAGGGGCTTAAAAAGTCCCTTTGTGTACTCGGAAAAATTCAAAGGAGTTGAAAAAATGAATCATATGTCAATATCTTACGATGGATTTTCAAGCGATATAGCACATTCAGTTTGGAAATATCGCTATAATGTATGTAGCGAATCAATTAGAAAATACATTAAAATGAGAAGAGAGAAATTATTATCAGTTGGCATAATATTAAACTTTTAATCCCTTCAAATCATGTTTTGGTTGGATTATGTTCTCTAGGGTATTTCAATAACAAAAAGTTGAAATACCTTGGAGAGTATAAACTCTAAAATAAAAAACGAAAGAGGTTAAAACTTATGAAAATATCCTTAAACGTTTCCGAACTTCAAGAAGTTATCAAAAAAGCTCAAAAAGTTATAGCAAAAGGTTCAAAGCTTCCAGTATTACATTCTGTCAAGTTCTCCACGCTTACTGGAGCAATAACAGTGACCGCGAATAATTTAGAGGTTGTAACTGTCTTTACTCTGTCAGGTAGTATCATGGAATCAGGCGAAATGTTACTAAGTAATGAGACATTAAAACTTATCGCAAAATTAAAAAATACATACGAAATTGTGATAAGTGAAAACCTTATCCAAGCGGGAAATAAAACTTTAAAATTCACTTCAATCGATCCTGAAGAATTCCCGATAACACACGACGAATGTACGTTCACAGCCTTTACAATTTCACAACCCGAATTAATCAAAGCTTTTTCGGTTAATTATGCTTCAGCTATCGAAGACAATAGACCAGTATTTAATGGAGTATGCATCGATCAAAATACTTTCCTTTCAACAGATACACATAGATTAGCATGGTATAAAGCTCAAATCGTTAATACTCTTGATAAACAAATTATAATTCCTTTGCAAACCACAAAATTGTTAATTGGATCTCTACTTGATAAAAAAGTTAGCGGGTTTCCTGTTATAGTATCAGTCGATAAAAAGTGCAAATACTTAAAACTTGAATTCCAAAACACTTTAGTTATTACTCGATTGATTGAAGGTGATTTTTTAAACTATAAGCAAGTTCTTCCTCAAGACCACAAAACGAATGTAAAATTAAATGTTAAAAAATTACTTGACGAACTTTCATTCATTGAAGAACTTGCCAAACAATCAAATGGAGTCATAACTTTAGCAGTCGAACAGAATGCTATATACTTTGATGCAATGGCTGAAGGCAACGCAGTAACGCTGAATATAGAATCTGACATAACAGGCGAACTCATAGAATGTATGGCAGTATCTTATAAGCTTTTGACTGATGCACTAAAGAATGTAGAAGGGGAAGAGATTGAAATAAAATTCAATGGCGCATATTCTCCAATTAGTTTTAATAATTCAATTGTTTTACCTGTCAGAATAAAAGACATGAAAAGATTAAATACGGCAGCATAAATTATAAAATAAAATTTAGGGAATTGACATAATTCCCTTTTTGAGTCCGTAAAATATGCTATAATGTATATAGTGGTTACGGATTGAAAAAGGCTGATTATGGAAATTATATAACAATTGGCCTATAACAAATCAAAGGAGAGTGTATTAACATGAATTTATACAAGGCATTAAAAGACCAACACCAAGAGGACATCAATAATTTCCCTATGTTCTTTGCTTTCTCAAATGCTCAATTTGAAGAAGGTATGAACAAACTAGGGTTAAATCCTTCTGAAACTGATAAGCTTTATAAAACTGGTGGCGGTGGTTACTACAGGAAAACTGATGTTAAAGAACTTCATTCAATCATCAACAGACATGAAGAAGAAATGAAGCAAGCAAGAAAAGATGATCAATTCCTTTATGATATGTTTGATTATGAACTAGGTAATCATGAATATTGCATAACATGGGATATAGAGCCTACGTTAGATGCTCTAGGAATGACTAAGGATGAAGTCGAAAATGATGCAAGAATGGCATCTATTTTTAGAAAGGCCAGACATGCACAGAGTGAATGGTGTTCAAAACACGGTTAATAACCCTTCTTTGTGTCGATGGTGGGCAGGTAACATATAACAATAACAAATGTTACTTGCTTAATTTCGAAGTAAAGAAAGGAAGTGTATTAAATGTATCTAGATTTAGATGAACTTAACAAATTTAATTCTGAAATTCAAAAACTAGAGATTGCAAAAAGCAAAATGGCAAAGGGAATTGAAACAAATATTATCGAACGATACCTAGACATTATTGAGGAGAAAAAAGACAAAATGACTAGAGGAGATTTCCAAAATATTTTAGAGGATTTAGCATATAATGTTAAAAGAATTGGGAAAGGGGTATAGTAAATGGGAAATATATATGAATTTAAGGATAAACGAATAAGCGAGTCGGAAAGCAACACATCTGAAGAATTAATAATTCCCGAAGGTTTCCGAACATGTATTAGTTTATCGGAATGTAAAAAATGTGAAAAAATAGGTCAAAAAAATATTAAGTCTTGTCAACATTGTTTCAACCTATTTAGAAAAGCAAAGGCAGCCAGACTTATTTAAAAAATTACCCACCAATCACGAATTTTAAATGATTATAAATAAGGAGGAATAACAATGTTTAAAATCGGTAACGGTTCAAAAACTTTCTTTGTTGTGGCTGAAGTAGTACACATGGGAACGCGAAATGTAAACATTAAATTAACAGACAATGAAGCATGGGCAAAACAAAACCAAATAATGGGCAAAATCAAAGCTAATACTGAGGAAGATGCTAAAAGTTATTTTAGAATTATTGATATGACTCGTTAGGGCAGTCAATGCCCTCTAAGACCTCCAAACAAGCAATAACAACATAACGTCAAGACTTGTGAGTTTGGGGAGTTTAGAGGGCATTGATACCTAAAATAATTTAAAGGGAGTTGGATTAAATGGAATTTTGTTTTAAAAATTCATATTGGGGAAAGAATGGTAAATATCAAGAAGATGTGAACAAATTAAATGAGTTAATGCCTGACTATGGTTACACCACTAACAAATATATGAATTTGTTTATAACAATCTCTAAAATCTATTACCGCAAATATAATGATGGTGATTCCATTTTTGAATTTGAAGAAAGAGTTACAAAGTATATTGAACCCTTCGCGGAACAAATTAACTTTAATTCCTATAAGGATTATGATGGGCAGGAACTTGAAGACTTAGTTGACAGGGTAATATTATTTATCAAAGACAAAGATTTAAGTTATGAAAGTATTGACCATTAAAGAGCTTATGCTCTTTATTCAAATTCTGTATAACACAAATCTCAATAACAGTTGATAGAATTTGAGTAAAGGATGTAAACTTAATACATCCAAAAATAAAAAAGGAGGATTACACTATGTCATATTTCATCCTTAATCAATACATATCCATTTGCCAACGTCAAAATGTTCCGGCTAATTTCAATGGTCTTATTGCTTTCAATGCCATCTTCAAAAAGTAGAAAATAAAATTATGAAAGAAGGTTACACTAATGAGAATGAAAAGTGAAAAGAAATTACTCAAAATATCTGTATCACATTTAAATGAACTCTATTTGGGCAAACAAATGATTTATTCCGGTGAACATGGAACACTCAGACCATACCGAGGCTATATAATCCATATTGCTTATCTTGGAGGACTTGAACCTGTTCCCTATGCTGAAGTACGGCTAAAAGTCTGGAATAACAGAACTGTGACTAAAATTCTTCCACTGTCTGAGGTTGTTCTAATCGCTTCTTCTAAGAAATCCATTGCAGCATAATTTATATATCTTACCAGATACACGCTAGTAATAAATATGAAAATAATATATAATACTATTATTAGCGTGTAGGTAATAAGGTATATAAGTTAACTGAGTATAAAATAAAGGAGGAATACATATGTCAATTACTAGCATCAATATTCAAAAAGCAAATCAAGAGATTATTTCCCAAGAAGCATTTATGAAAGGATTTAATTATGACGGAAATAACCTTGATACATTTGAAGGTTGGAGATCAAAGGGCTATGTAGTCAGGAGAGGCCAGAAAGCTTTTATTAAAACTCATTTGTTTACTTACGGAAAGAATAGGAGGAAAATTCTTGAATATTTGTTTACAGATAAGCAGGTGGAATTAGTTAGGCATGATGAGTTGATTGTGGTATAATTTGTATATGTCAAATTTTTTATAACAGCCGAGGTTATATGGTTCAGCGATTAAATTAAGTGAAAGAAGGAATTATTATTATGTCAATTAAATTACCTATTGTAAATGTTAAAGATATTAATTGGAGCAATCATGATTCATCAATTGATATATTCCAAGATATTGTGGTAGGAGATATTGCAGTTATCGAGAATAAATCAGAATGTGTTCTTCCATTGGATGATGTAGAATATTGCGTTACTATTGACAATAGTGATATTTTTATTGAGGAACCTTTTTCATATGAGGAATGTAAAATATTATTTGGGAAGGATTTTGAGACTATAGAATATTTCAAAATTGGGGATAAAGTTAAAATTAGAAAAAGTATGCTTAAAGGAGAAATTGTCGAAATTCAAAAATCTATGAAAGGTAGAAAGATATTTGTAGTTCAAATTACTGAAAATACTAGTAATGGATATTGGGAAGAGGAATTAGAGAGGGTTATTTGATACCAATAAATCTATTAATTCATTGGGTGAAAGGATGATTAAAAATGAGTTTAAAGGATGTTAAACAGGGATTATTCGATGAATATATTGACAGGGGAATGTCAGAAAAAGACTTTGATAAGGTATTTAAGAAAGCAATGGATAGCGAATATGTAAGAAAAGCAATATCAGATGCTTTTAATGATGAGCATAATATTTTATTAGAAAAAAGAATGTTTAGATAATTTTAACCCAATCAATAGCAAGTTTGCTAGGAATAGAAAGGAGTTTTAAAAAATGATTAAGTTAATATGTAAAAAGTCAGTTCATGGTTTTATCGAGGGTGAAATGTATTATGGACATTTTGATAAAGATTATAATTTTCACTCTGTTAATCTTAAAAGCGAAGAATATGTTTGTGAAAATGAAGAATGGAAAGAAATATTTGATGTAAAACATTAACACTGGTCTGAGTCGGTATAATACGCCTTAAGCTCAGAGCGTTAGCAGGGTTTATAACAATCCTGCTAGGTGGTATCAAAATAACAAGGAGGTGTAAGATTATGAAACTAGTAGAAAAGAAAAGGATTGAATTACCTGTAATAGTTTGGTATGACCATATGGCAAGTGATAGATTCCCAGGAAAGGCATGGAATTATACCTTTAGGGATCAAGATGGTAACGAATATTCATGGGATACAACTACGGAACCAGAAATTTACGCTAGTGAAAAATGGTTAGTTAAAATGACTTTAATTGGTAAAGACGAATGTTTAGGTTTCCTTTCTTTATAGTTAATCAAGTAAGATTGATTAAGAAATTACCAAATGAAAAGTAAAATTTATTGTATTTAAGAAAGGAATGATTTTAATGTCAAAATTATTAGTTAATAAGCGTTCAAATTATGCAGGAGGTATTTGGGTGTGGGCAGGTACAGAAGGAACGATTGAAGAATGTAAATATACAAAAAACTGTCCTAATTGTAAGGATAAATTACAATTTCATCCTAGTTTAATTGGATTTCAAAATGATATTGTTTGTATTAATAAAAATGAAGTTATAACAGAAAAGGAGTTAGTATAATGAGAATAAAAGAATTAAAAAAGAAAATAGAAGAACAGAGAAATAAAAATATAGCACTATACAATTCAATTTCTTGGATGCCAACACATGAAGATCCATTAAACAAAAAAGCTGATCCAATTTTAGCAGAGTGGAGGGAAGGAAGTAAAAAACTAAAGGGTATGATTAAGGAGTTATTAGAATTAGAAAGAATGGTAAAAGATACGAATAGAACAAACGAAAATAATAAAACGGAAGATAATAAAACGTTTGTCAACGGTTATGGAGAAGCAACAACAAGAAATATAACTTGCTCAGGATATGAAAGAGCAGAAAAAAGGAATAGTAAAGCGATATTATCATTTATAGGAAGTCGATAAAAGTAAAATTTATCGTATTAGAAAGGAGTTTTAAGAATGTATAACTATGAACTACACTGGATTAAAGAAGGTAAAATTGAGACCTTAAAGGGTGATAGTTTAAAAGAAGCATGTGAGGCAGTAGGATATGATGCTAGTAAAATTAAAATGTCTGAATGCTATGTTCTTACTAATCAACCAAAAGGATTCGGAAGATAATCAGTGCTAACGATTTAAACCCATATTCGCTATAACAGCAGACTATATAACAGCATGGGTTATGGCGTTGGTGGGTTTATATGGGGAACATGGGTTAGTAAATAATTATGAGGAGTGTATTAAGATGGAAATTAAAAGAACTAAAAAATTAACTTTAAAGAGAGCTTTAAAAATTCTTCAATTAAGATATGGAACACAAGTGCAAAATATTAGAAAAAATAATAATTTCTATATAGCTGATTCAATTTGCAATACTTTAAAAGAATTCAGTAGAACAGACATATTAAATATTGAGGATCAAATATATTCTTCTTTTGGTTGTTGATTATCCACTAAAATGCTATTTTGGTAGGATGTCAATAACAGCAACTAATATTTATTGCATGGATTTTCAAACATCCGAATAACGGACGTTAGAGAATTTTCACAATTATGTGAAGCAAGAACAATGTTCCTATATCTGGTGAAAACCTTGCCACAAACTAACTGTACGTTATTGTATAGTTTATTTTTCAAGTGATAGACTGTGAATTCAAAGGCGCAAACAGAGACTTTAAAAGTACGAAAAGCAAACCATATTTATTGCGTGGAAGGTATTGTAATTTATTTAAAAGTGTAATATAATGTAATCAAGAAATAAATATTTAAGGAGTGATACATAATTGTTACTCTAGACACAAACGAAAAACTATTTAATCCTATTGAAGCAGAAACTTTTGTTAACGTGATGAAAATAAATGATCCAGATTGGACTTATGTTGCTTGTTATGATCCTAAAGGAACTGGTTATAGTTTTATCAATATTTATGATGAGAATGGAGATTTTGTTTCTAAGGTTTAATTCTTAAAAGAGTATATTTTTATTTTTATTATAAAAATAAAAATAAAAGAGGAGAGTGTGTTTAAATGTTTGAAACTATTGTTAAAAACTATAAAAACTTTGTCATCAAAGTTGAAGAGGGTATTGAAAAAGGATTATTCTTTAGAAGTCCAGTTCAAAAAGTAGACTTCGGGACATGGGATGAAGACCAATTTAATGCCTATACATATCTTTCAAAAATCAAAAATCCTTTGTTCAGATTTAAAGAAATATTAAAAGGCAATCGTAATATTATTGCCAATATTGAAAGATGGGCAGAAAACGACGATGATGGGAGTTGGGCAGGGTTCAAAGCAAATGTATTGTGCTTTCCAGTTTATTTTAGTAGGGCGTTTAGGCGTTTAGAGGCAATTTCTCAGTTACCAGATACAAATATACAAGAGATAAAATCATACGGATATGAAAGTCAATACAACAAATGTGGTGGATCTTGTGCAATTGAAAAGACTGTGTTTAAATTAAAGAATGGGAAAAGGATTAATGTTAATGTGTCAGAATCTTTCAAATACACATATAAACATAAGGTTGAAGAAATAATTGATTCTGATAATGTAGTTTAAAAGGCAGATTTTATTCTAAATATGAAAGGAGTTTTAAAAATGAATTGGATGTGGGAAGAAAAAGACAAGTCTTGTGAAGATTGTTATCATAGGGGATATTGTGTAAAGAAAAACGATACCAAACAAGGTAAATATTGTTTAAGTCATAACACGATTAGTTTACTAGATTGTAACTGGTGTAAAGATATTAAGTAAATTAAAATTTGAGAGGATGGATTAAAATGAGATTTGCATTACCAACTAGAGTATTCGTTAGAGAAGAGAACGGACTTTATAATGTATATTTAGATGATAAAATACAAAAGTCATTTATCAAGAAAGAGGCAACTGAAAATCATGATCCTCATTTGTCAGCACATTTTTATGCTGGAGACTTAGCTGAAGAGTATGATTGCATGTATACAGATGAAGTGGAATGTAAGATAAAATATAACATTGATTGTATTTAAGAAAGGGGAATATTTAAAATGTTTGAATTAAAACCAAAGGTTAATATTGGAGATACAGTTGAAATGACTTGCAATATCCAAACTTCATATAATTATAATATTGGTATTCATTTTGTAAAAGGGAAAAGACTAAAAGTTAAAGATATTAGAATAGAGATTATGTTGAGTACAGGAAAAATTAAATATTCTTATATATTAGATGCAGGATGGACATTAGGATGGGCAGACGGAGAGGATTTTAAAGTTATTAATGAATTAGAACAAACAGCTTAAAATCGCTCTTTTATGACTATTATAGGAGGTAAAAGTAAATGGATTTTAAACCAGGAGATTACGTAGAAAGTATAGTCTGCAATAGAATTTCAGGGAAAATAAAAAAGATTCTTAGTAGTACAAATTTTATATTACAAGTAGGAGATAAGGAAATTTTGTGTCATACAGAATATTATAAAAAAGTTATTTAATGATATAATCAAAAGGAGATATAACAAATGAAAGAAGCAATTGTCTCATCATTACCTTATTGCGATATCTGTAAAATAGATGACAAATTTACTAAAGCTAATTATGATGCTAAGACAAATTTAATAGGTCAATGGGCTTATTTGTGCGAAGAACACTATCAAAAATATGGTATTGGGTTAGGAGAAGGCAAAGGACAGAGATTGATAGTAGAGGAGGAACAATAATGATACCACGTAAATATATTGTAACCCTAACAAATGGAACAGTAGAACATCAATATAAGATCTCTGCAACGAATCAAGAACAAGCAATTATATTAGCTCAAGCTGAAGCTATCAACCTAGCAAGAGGATATGAATTTGTATCAATTATCGAGGAAGATATTTCTAAGGTCTTTTATTGTCATGCTAACAACATCGCTATGAAATATCTATAATTGAACCGATATAACTTGGATTTTGACAGAAGTAAATATGAAAATAAAACCGTTGAAGAAATAGTTGAGGAATTTAGAGAATTCTATTCTAAAAGACTCCCTATTGATGCAACCACTTGGATAAGAGTAAACAGTCCTAGCGATAATATGATTTATAAGCAAGGATTCTCAGATCAAGTGTGTTTTGTGCGAGATACCATCAACTACTTGTTCTATGACAATTACGAGGAACTTAAAGCTAATCCAGTTTTAGTAATCAACACTCATACATCTAAATCAATCAAGCTACCTGTCTATAAAATCAATTTGAAAAAATATAATTTATCCATGATAATCAGAAATAATTTTCATAATTGGAAAGTATCAGTTATATCTGAGAAGGAAATTAATGCAGACTTTATGAGTTTGTTTGATGAGACTGAAATAATTAATTCTATATATTGCGAGGGATTTAAAGAGGATCAAGTTTTTGAATGTTTCAAAGATAACAAGAAACGTTTTACTATCGAGATTGGAGACAGGAATAGGTTATTTACTTTTATGTACTTGTTAAATAATTATTTAAGGAAACTATAGCACTATCAAACATGCATTTTAAGCCGAAAAAGAAAGAGGGATTAGATAATGGAATTAAGACATATCAAAGAAACTAGTTGCCCCATTTGTGGATGTAATATTATAGAAAATGAGCGTGTTGAACTTGATAAGTTTTCTGATAAACTAAAAGTTAGGTTGCATTGTAATGGGCAACAATGGGAACATAGAACTTTTGCTTGCGGTCAACGTCTTTCTTGGATACCTAATTTTAATGATGTTGAAATAAGTGAATTTTATGTATGTTCCAATAATCAAGAATACATTGAACGCAAACAAAAGAGAGAAAAAAGTAAAGAATGGGTAATACAATATATTAATTCTTTAGAGACTGTTGACCAGGAGTTTAAAGAGAGAATGGCACATGAAATAAAAATTATTTGGGTGTAAAGGGGATTTAAGATGGATATTTATGAGTTAGATTTTGATGATATACCTAAAAATTATAATATTACAATTAATCAATGGAACTTATTGACCATAGAGCAGCAAGAGCAATACATAAAAGACAAAAATATAAGAATTAAATATTCAACGGATATTTCTGATTGTTTAACTAGAGGTTTCGGGCATTTAGATCAGTGGGGATTCTGGGAATATCAGTGTAAACAAGTTTAATTTGAAAGGAGAATCTAAGATGAGAAAAGATATTTATTTAGGTAAACGAAATGTTTCAGCAGAAATATATTACTGTAATGTATTTAATAAATATAATATAGGTCTTACTATCGGAGGGTTTTACACTATACTAAATAAAAAATTTGATACAGAAGATCAAGCGCAAGAATATATTTATGATAATTTCAATATGTGTAATGATTTTGGATTGTTTGGATGGGAAGATTAATTCTCAGAAAATTACGAATTTATTCTAAATAAATTGGAGGAAAGTAATTATGAATTATAATGATTGTTTTACTTGCGAACATGCAGATAGGGATAAACATAATAGATTTATTGACAGATGTTCTGGATATAGTAATTGCGGTTACGTAGAATTTAAAGGAGAAATTAAACCTACGTTAGCAGAAGTTATTAGAAATCTTAGTAAAAATCAAACTAATATTAGTAAAGATTATATTCAAGGTTTTAATGATGCATTAAGATTTATTAAAGTTTGGGAAGAAGATGAATAAATTCAAGGAGATTTACAATGAGCAAACTAAAAGAAATAAATCTAAAACTAACTGAAAACGAATATAGAGCATTAATAGCAATGATAGATTATGGTTATAACGTTTGTCAAAAGCGGATGTGCATTTGGTGAAATGCAAAGTAAGAATACTGATTGTAATAAATGTCCTTATACAATTGCAAGACATAGTTTAGAAAATATGTTTGAACAAATCAAATAATACTTTTAATTGAAAAATAAAGGAGAAATACTGATGACAAGACAAGAATATAAACAAAAACTGATGAGGAAAATTATCTTTACTCACAAAATTAAAGACAAAGAAATAATAAAAGAACTCAAAAATGCATCTTTTGAGGACACAATATTATTACATATTCAAATGCTTCCGTTGCCCCGAACATTAAACCAACATAATAGTCAATTTATCTGGATTAAAAGACATTGTGATTATGCAATAAGATATAAAAGAGAATGTTCTAATAAGTTAACAGATTTAAAGAACGAATATTCTAAATTTATTAAAGAAAATAAAATCAAAAACACAAACGATTTTACGCCAGAACAATATACAAAATATCGACTATTACTAGAACTTATATCCTTAGAAGAACAAAATCTAGAAACAACTAAAGATAGTATTGTTGACTTAAATGGCAAACTTGAGTATATTTGTGATTATTATGATAAGATTAATTTATCACTAGAAGAATTTGCTTCTTTGTGCGGCATTAATTATGTCAGTGCTAAATTAAATATAAAAGATGAGACTGACGATACAGAAGATTATAAGCACTGGAATTATCTTTTTAATGGTATTGAGGATTCTAGGGAAGATACGGGTTGGAAATATAATAGAAATGGTATGCCGATCTTTCATTTAACAACTCAAAATTTTATGATAATGATGGAACGTAATAAAGAATTGAAAGATAAAGTAGATGATTATGTAATGCATACAATGGGTATGGCAAAAGGAGCTATGAAGTTTAAAACAGATGATGAAGGGAATCAGATATTAGAAAAATATTATCCTCCATTAAATGTTATTAAATAGCATAGGGTTAATAAGTTAAGGATGTGATGATACATATGATTGTACTGAATTAAAAGTTTAAAATACATATTACAATGATAATAAAATAAATAAAAAGAAGGATGGTAATATATTAATATGAGTAATGAATTAACAATTTTTGAAGGACAAGAATTAGAAATCCTAACAAAAGATGATGTAAATTTTGAGTTTGAAGGTACTGTATTATTTAATGGTAAACAAGTTTCCAATATTTTAGGTTATGCTGTTAATTGTACTACTAAAGAAAGTGAGAGAGTTAATTTATCTAAAGCCATTACAAATAATGTAGATGAAGAAAGTAGGTTTCTTGTTACGAAAGAAAGTTTTCGTAACTTGGGAGGTTACGAAAATTATACTATAGGAACTAGAGGAGAAATATTTATAAATGAAGATGGTGCATTTGATCTGATTTATAATTCACTACTTCCTCAAGCTAAACAATTCAAGAAAAAAGTAAAATCAATAATTTCTCAAATTCAAAGAACAGGTAGATTCGATTCAACAGAAAATAATATAATGCTTATCGAAGATGAAACAGAAAGAAATATCACACTTACAATATACAATCTCAAACAAACATTAACCAATAATCCTAATGATATGCTTATGCAATTTGCTTATAATTCTAAGGTGACTGACTTAACAGCATATAAACAGTCAAAAATGTTAGCATTAATGCAAAGTCAAGTTGACGATATAAAAGCCGATACAGAACTAATTAAAGGTCAACAAGTATTTATCTGTGATCGTACCAATTTCTCTGAAAAGATGGTGATTCTTGCTAATAAATATTTTGGAAGAGATAAATCAAAAGCATATAATGCTCTATTTAGTAAAATGAAGACGTTAGGTAGTTTTGATGTTTATGCAAGACGTAAAAATGAATGGGATAAAATTAATGAGGATAGGGTGGTTGAAGGCAAAGATCCATATAAACTGAGTACGCTTAAAGGTAAAGTTAATTATTTAGATATCATAGATAAAAATGATAAATGGCAGTTGTGTTCCGAAGCATATAAAACAATCGAAACTGAGGAATATGCCACAAGTACATCAAAATAATTACATAATACATAAAAAGCAGGACATAAACCTCCTGCTTTCTATTTATTTGTACCTATAAAAACGCAATTTGCTTGGAATATATAAAACGTAAAATAATATTTTTTATTTATCCTAAATTGGTGTTGACATACCAATTACCAAGATATATACTATACTCAAGAGAGAAAACAAATCAACTAGAAAGCAGGTGAATACATAGAAAAATGAATCACATTCAGCAGAAGGATTTAGAATCACTTATAGAAAAATACAATGCAACTGATTCTACTGTCATAAAAAGCAATCTAGTAAGAATTATTGACAATTCAGAATATCATAGGAATGGTCAGGGTTTAGCAGATAAAACCGGATTGAGTATTGAAACAATTTATCAATATCGAAAAGTTAGTAAGAAGACCAATATTAGTTTTGAAAATGCTTTAAGGTTAGTTAATGCATTAGGGGTTAAGATTGAAGATTTAATGGAGTGAGTGAAAGGATGATTAAGATGGGTAAAAATGACAGGTTTTATTACATTTCTCATGGCGATGGGTGTGTTCACAATATTAATGATGTTGAGCATTTTATAGAAAATAAGGAAGGATATATTGGTGCTTGTATTGGGAAAGATTTAGGCGAAGAGGGTTTCAGAGTAGATGAAGAAGTTGTCTTGCATACAATAGCGGACATTGTGGAATTATTTAAAGAATTGAAAGGAGTGAACTTTTTGACTAATAAAGATAAACCTATTAAAATACAGTGGAATGAATATGCAAGAGGATTTTACTGTCCAATTTGTTTTACAGGCACAGCCAGTAATACACAACAATGTAAATATTGCGGTCAAAAATTATTACCAATGTATAATTTCAAATAACTAGATTAAACCTAAATTTACAGGACAGAAGGAGTTGGCGATATGCGTAAAGAAGACTTAGTAAAACTTTTAAATGGCGAGTCAGTGAAAATTGGTAAGAATCAAATTTATTTAGATAGTGACGGTTTCTTTATAGTTGAGAAATATGATCACACTGAAAACAAAGTAGAATTTTTTAATGTATTCGAAGGATATAGAAGTATTGAACTTGCAATTAAAACTGCAAAAGAGATTTAAAATTAATTAAGAAGAAAGAGAGTGATTATATTATGATTAAAAAAATCGGAATGTGCAACAAAGACACAAGAGAAGGTTTTGGAAATATGTATTGCCGGACACAAGAACGTGCAAAAGAGATTGTTGAGTTAGTTAGAAAATCAAAAAGATGGAAAGGAATATTAGATTATAACCAAGATATTGAAATAGATATCAAAGAAATCTCAGAAGAACAATATTGGAATGAGTGGCTTGAAGAATTTACAAAGAGAACAGAATCCGAATTGTTTAATTCTTTTATTAAAGACTTAGATAAAGTATACAGAAGAACTTTTGAAGGATTCCCTGATGTTAATCACGATGGAGAAGTATCTCTTTATCTTGATAAAGATTTTACAAAATATCTAGATGGTTGTTTAACTTACGATAAACCCATTTGCTCACTAGGAGAAATGATAGAAGATTTAAAAGGTAACAAAATCAGAATTACTATAGAAGTTATTCAATTGGCATAAATGCCTGATTTGATGTTGTTGTAAACTGACTCAACAAAAGGGTGAGCAGTTAAGAGGAGAAATTCAAATGTTAAAAGTTAAAGAAATTAGAAGTGATGGGCAATCTATAGATAAAAAAATTAACGATTTTTTAACAGAGAATAAAATAAGTAGGGAAGATTTAATTGATATTAAATATATTACAGTAGGTGTGCCACAAACAATTAAAACAAGTTGTTTAATAATTTATGATAAACAATAACACAGATAAATGAGAGGTGCTACATGATAAACTTAAAATATCTTCCGTATTTTTATACTACAATGTCTGGAGAAGGTAAAAGCAGAGTTAAACTAATGATGCAAGAAGAACAATTATTAACTGAAATTAAAACTATTTCCGACGAAGAACTAATGAACAAAATACAAAATGAATTTAAATCAACACATAATTATTATGACTTTATTAATTATTTAGAAATTTTGGAAAGATGTAAAAGATTATTGTTAAAAGGCATTAATGATTTTGATTATATTAGGAAATTAATCTATAAAGATTTAGATTTTGTACTTTAAATGATAGATTTAATGGTGTTTAAAATTAAGAATGAAAGAAGGAAGATGTAATGAGTTATGAAGATATTAAAAGATTAGAACAGCAATTGCGTGAAGCAAAAGTAAATCAAGAAAATTTAGAAAGAAATTGTAATCATCAATGGAATGAAGTAAAATATGATCCTGAAAAATATAGGGAAGAATATTCAACGGGAGAATATGAGACACAAGGAGTTCATATGTGGCCTAAAACTTCATTTAGAGATGCTTTGAAACAAAGATGGAGTAGGACTTGTAAAAAATGTGGTAAAATTGAATATACCTATGAACAAAAAGCAGTTAAATATGAACCGAAGTTTTAATTAATTTAAATCAGTTTCAAATATTTAATTAAAGGAGTGATTTTTTTATGGATATTAATGAATTAAAAGAAAAAATTGAAGAAATGCCTAAAAGAAGCAGAGGAGTCTGCAAAGGAACCATATTTAAAAGATTTAACATATTCATTCAGGGATGGTAAAGTATACGCATTAGAGAAAGTTTTAGATCTGTTTGAAAGAAAGGAGCAAAACAAATGAAACATCTATATGATATTGGTCAAAGAATCCAAACACTCAACAAAGAAATTACTAAACTACAATCAGAAATTATTGATGTTTTAGAATACCAACGAAGTCAAGGTGTAAGACCTAATAAAGATTGTGATGCGATTGCGGGAAAAGAAATAAGGATATCTATAATTGAAGGTGAAATTAGAGGATTAAAATGGGCAGCAGATGAAAGCGAGGTGGGTTAAATGAGATTATGGGAAATTGTCAAATTAGTATCTGAAGATAAAATGGCATGTCAAGGCTTTAAATGGAAAGGTATAAATATACCAATTGACATAATAATTGAGTTTGACAATGGAAGTTTAGTTTATCATACTCTTATGAGTGATACTACCTCTAGAGATCCTGTATCACTATGTAGCGAAATGTATACTGAATTTAAAAGAATAATGTAAATGATATATTATTAAATTAAAGGAGGAGAAAATATTATGGAAGAAAAAAGATTTAGGAGTTGAAGTAAGATAAAACGTGAATTTCATGCTATGAGAGGAGAATAAATATGTTTAAAGTTAAAAGTGTAAAAATCGAAGAAAACTTTATGAGGTTAAATGTTGAAGATGGTGTTGCAGGTTCACTAATTATTCAAAGAACTTCAGGTAAAATTGATCCAAATATAGCAGAGCAATTAGTTATAAATTATGAGTCGGAAGCTCTTGAATTAATTGAATTGATTAAGAGTGGTATTCCGTTTCTTAATGGGAAAATAGAATAGCACGAAACAGGGATTTGAAAGGAGGATATTTAATGAAAAGTGCAATTGAAATTATACAAGAAGCAAAAACTTTAATTTATCCCAATGAAGGAATAAAGCGTCTGGCGAAAGAAGCATATGATGATCCTGATTGGTTCTGTATAATGGATAGTGATGGATATTTAACAAGTTCTTATAGAGAAGAATGTCCTGATCGTGGTATTTGTCATAGACCAGATTTTATGTTGGTTTGCGTAGCTACAAGATGGAAAAATGATCAAATTGGAGAATTGGCAATTAAAATTTATAACGGTGAAAAATAAATTAAAATCTTTGAAAGACTTATTTGCTTGGATAAGAAAGGATGGAATTTTAAATGAAAATTAATTACAAATTTGAGGGAAATAAGATAATTAAAACCATTGAATCAGAATTCACTGAGAAAGAAATGGATTTATTAAAAAGAGTAAAACACGAACATAGAGTTTATATTACAGATTGCTATAGAACAGATGAAGAAGCTGAACTTGACACATTGATTGACAATTTAAGAAAGTGTGATTTAGTTAAAGATCAATTCGGGATAAATGAATATACTTTAACTGAAATTGGATTTGAGTTTCTTAAAAGTTATAACCCAAACAAATAACAAATTTATTGGAGGAATTTTAAAATGAATCAATTAAATAAATTATCTAAACAAGATATTCAAACAAAATATCTTAATAAACCAATACTTATCATAGATGATAAGAATACCAAAGAATGGTATATTGTAAAAGATACTAATGCTACAATGCCCTTGCATTTATTAAGCGAAGAAGAGTCAGATTTATATGATCAAGATGAAAGTAATATAGAAGGTATTGAAGTTTCTGGAGTCGATGGAGAAGGGTATTTAATGTGGATTTATTTCAACCAAGACGACAAACAGAGTGATGGATGGGAAGCATTTGGATATGAGTAAAATACTATTGACTATTGTAATAAGAAAGAATCTAATGTATAATAAAGTATAAATAAAATATATTAAGGAGTTGAGAGAAGGAGTTATGTCTAAATATAATGGCTTAACCTTTAATGATTCTGCTAAAAGGAAATATAAAAGAAAAGCAAATAATTGTTATACTTATGCAATTAATCAACCTTTAAACCCATACACCGGAAGACATTATGAAAATTATGATTATTGTCAGCCAGGATTTTTAGGTGGAAGAGGCAGAGATTGCTTTAGGGATTATCATGATCCAAAAGAAACGAGTAAAGAAATAATTAATTCTGCAAGAAGAGATTTAAAAAGATTAGGTTATAAACTTCTTAAAACAACTTATAAAAAATATATTGAAGAAGAAAATTGTTGGAAAGTAGCATTGTGTTTGGCAGATGATGATTACCACTGGTACAGACAAAATGATGATGGTACATGGTCTCACAAAAGAGGAGCATATGAAATAACCAATCGAGACAATAGCAGAAAAATAATACATAATCCAGAAACTTGCAATCGAGGAGATTATACAACATTTGTAGGATTTTATTTAATTAAGAAAATTGAAGGAGTTGAATGTAAATGTGCTTAATAATTCCTAAGAAACTGTGGATTTATGCTATCAAAAAATACTTCAGTAGACCATTGACTTACGAACAAAGATGGAAGAATACATATTTTACTCGAAAGGAGATTTTTTGAAATGACTAACAAAATCAACAAAGAAAAGGCAATCCGTATTCTAAAAATCCTTCAACAATGGAAAGAGGAGGAATTCAATAATGAAATACATAATGTACACAGCAATCTATCTACTAGCACTTGCATCAATATTGCTATTTAATTATGGAGCGCATAAGAATGAAAATAATAAAATATAAGGAGTGATCAATCATGAATAAGAAACTCATAATCCTTGCTCTAATCGTTTTATCAGTGGTTATGTACATCAACATCAAACCTGTTGATACAAACACTTACAAGGTAAATACAGGTCACACAGCGAAGATTTAAGGAAGTGATTGTGGTGACAAAGAAAAATGAATTCACAAAAACATGTAAAGAATGTGGTAGTCCGGCACTAAAAAATTCTACAAAATGCACTTCTTGCGGAGCAAAATTGAAAACTAGTCGTGGTATGCAAGAGGTTCAACCAATTAAAGATAAGGTTAAGATTGAAGAAATGAAAGTATATCTAAAATCAAAATCGTTAAGAGATTGGGCATTGTTTACACTTGGAATCAATTCTGCTTTAAGAATTAGTGATTTGTTGGATTTGAAAGTTTTAGATGTAATGGATGAAAAAGGTAAAATACGTGATAGAATTAGATTGCATGAACAAAAGACCAGTAAAGCAAAAAACTTCCCATTCAATACAAACGTAAAAAATGCTTTATCAGAATATCTTGCTACTATTCAACCCGATCAAATATACCTATTTGCCTCTAGAAAAGGAAATGAAGCTATCACGAGACAACAAGCGCATGTTATTCTAAGCAAAGCAGCAAAGTCTGTAGGCATAAAAGAATCTATTTCTACTCATTCCCTACGAAAAAGTTTTGCATTTGCTCTGTATGATGCAGGGGTAGATATTACACGTATTCAAGCTTTGCTTAATCACTCTTCACCAAAGGAAAGTTTACGGTATATCGGAATCACCCAAGATGAACTAGATGATGTGTATCTTGAATTAAATCTGTAAGGAGGAGAAAATCAATTGAAAACAAACTACAAAAGCATAGGATACCTAGTCAGATGCAAATGTGGTGAGTGGTCTAAATGGCATATAATTCTTGATTCTGGCGAAGAAGTGTATGTTTGCGAGAGATGTTATTATAGAGATTGGAAGAATAAATTAAATAAAACAAAATGAGAATTTCGTTGGATGGAGATGTAAAAACATGAATTATTTTACTCTCGAAGATGATTATCTTTATTGTAACAATTGTGAAGTACAAAACAAATTACATGAAGTAGTTATTGTAACAAATACCAAAACATTTTTTGAATTAGAATGTGGAGTATTAAGAAAACCAAGAGTAATTAGAGTTTATGATAATCAACCAATTTATTTAAGATGTCATAATTGTCTATGTGAAGAAGAGATATCTTTAGAAAGAGATTTAAATGGCGCAAAGTTTTATTAAAGAGGAAGGGAGTAATCTTAAATGTCAATTAGTCTTAATGTTGTAGTCCAAAAAGCTCAATTCTACGCAAAAGAATTATGGGATTTAGATTTTGACCTTCCTATAGTTTTAAATGGAAGATATAAAAGTGTAATGGGAAGTGTACATTATAAAGATAGAGAGGGTAAAATCCCTGAAAAACTAGTATTGGCAGAATTTTTATTCGATGGTAAACACAATGAACTAACTCTTGACGATACACTACTCCATGAACTTTGTCATTGGTATTGTTCTGTTTCAGGTAAAGAGAGCAGAGATAATAGCAGAGATTTTGAAACGGAATTATATAAAATAGGAGCAAGTTCTACTGGTACAGCTTATCATGTCGGAACATCTTATATTGGTAAATGTAAGAAGTGTGGGAAAGAAGTGATTGAAAAGAATAGTAAATACATACTAAGTAAATATCTTAATACTGACCGCTATTGGACTAGATGTTGTAATGCTCAAATGGTAGATGGAGGAATCAAAGAAACAAAAGATATTAACAAGGTTTCTGATAAGGTTAATGAATTGAATAGGAAGTTTAAGGAGAGTGTTTTATGCGTAAAGTAGAGGAACTTGTAAATCTAATAAATGAGATTAATAGTGACATATATTTAACTTACCAAGAAAGAAAAGATAAAATAAAGAATTAAAGTTAACTTATGAAAAAATAGAATCTATCTTAATGGCAACATGTGAAACACACATATTAGTTTAAAGGAGTTGGAAATAGATGCTGAATACTAAATTTGAATTTGATTTCTCTGAAGATAAACTTATTTCTAAACTTATTAAAGAATATAATGATTGCGAAAGTAAAGATTCAGATATTGTTTTGAATCTCAAAGGGCATGAATTGCAAGCGTTGTTGATTAATCTTATTGGAGGAAAAATTCCTTATCAAATATGTGTAAAATATGTTTTGCCTGAATTGGCAAATAAGCAATTAAAAAAATAGGAGCATTTAAACCTGCGATTTCATTTTATTTGAGAAGAAGAAAGGACCTGATTAAAAATGTTAAAAAGATATAAAAATATAGGTGTTTTAATTGATTATAATGAGTACTTAAATTATCCAGAACCAGTAAGAGAAATGATAAACATAGATAAAATAAATTTATTATTGCTATCTCAAAGTAAAGGAGATAATATTCATGTTTGTTTCGATTCTCCATTGCGCAGTACACAGGACATACAGGTAGATTGGGTATATGCTTGTTTGCAATTGGATGGATTAAATAGTAACAATATAAAATTATTAAGCATTGATGATATTGATATAAAACGTAATGTCTTAACTTGCGAAATTGATTGTGTAGATTGCTCAAGATATTTTAATATTTCTAAATTTTTAATACGATGAATCAGCAAATTGAAAGGAGGAAATTTAATGCAAGGTCAAGTTTTATTTAGAGCAACAGGTCAAAAAAGCAAAACAGGTAAAAAAGTTTTTGTTGTAATTGGTGTGGTGGGCATAGATGAAAATGAGATAGGAATAGAAGATGGGTTTAAATATGACTTATTTGATATGTCAGTATTTAATGGAAAAGATTTTACCGAATTGAATAATTCTCTTTCACCAGAAGACTTGCTTGAACAGAAAATATGGGTAGTCAAATAAAAAGTCAGTTTTAAGGGAGGAGCTATTTATATGACAATTAAATCATTTAAGGAAAGAGCCGAAGAGTTAGAAATTGAACCGAATAATAAACCAATAAATATCAATGGAAAATATTCTCTTGCATTTGAAGAATGGTTAAGAGATAATCGAAATAAAATTGAAGGAGAATCAATCAAATGAAAATCACAACGACATTAGAAGTTTCAAAACAAGAAATGGATATAATCTCTGATGCTTTAAAAGTCTATGTTGAATATCTTAACAAAACACTCTCAGACAGTCCAGAATGCCATTGTAAGGCTCAAATTAGTGATACCTTAACAATGACTAACAAATTGGTTTATGAGCTGTTACAGTGCATTTAAGGAGGAATTATTATGATGATGTCAAACACTTGTATTTCTTGTATTAAATATAATTACTGTTACAGAGATGGCAAATTATGTGATATTTTAAACAATAATTATCATTATTATAAAGAAGATCCAATAGCAAAAGATTGGAATAATGGACACTGGGATGATAGTGGAGATTAATAAAGGTATTTCTATCCAATTTGTTGAATAATATATTAAATCTAAACTAAAGCGGGTGATTGAATGAATCATCGTGTACCACTTATGAAGCGACTGATAAGGATTGGATTATGGAATGGAAGAAAATTTATGGTAGAGACATGAAAACAAGTCCTCAGTGGTGTTTGAAAAGAAAGGAAGTAAACTAAATGCAAGATGACGCTAACCCAAAATGTAAATTATGTCATGGAGAGGGTGAAGTATATAAATATTTTGCAAATCATAAAGACAAATATGTTTTGTTTGAGTGGTTATATTGTAGTCAGTGTTTTCCTTACAGTAGTGGCTGTTGGCCTAATCTAGATGAAATAGATATTAATGAATTTTATAGACTTCAAAAAGAAGAAGGATATTCTGATTATACAGGATGTTAAAATTATTTTTTGATTTAGTTAAAGAAAGGAAAGAATAATATGAAATTAAACCTAACAATTGTAGGAAAATCAATGCAGGATATTCGGAACGCAATGAATGTTTTTATGGTAGAATTTAATGATAATAAATTAGATAAGAATTGCAACTGGCCTCTAAATGACGGAAGAGAAACTGAAATTGATTATGATTTTACTGACGGAATAGATGTTTTTAATAAAAGTATGGCAGGAGAAGAGAGAGTCTACCCATATCAAGGAGAGGAATGGTGGGAAGAATTAAGAAAAGAAGTTATTCCAAAAAAGAGTATTAATTTTAATTCAGGAGAAGTATTTAATCTTTATCAGAGAGATATTTTTAATGAAAAGGAACAAATTTATAGAGGTAAATGGAAATATATTAGTTGGGACGGAGACGAAGATATTATTTTTGAAAATGAGAAAAATGAACAATCTTTATTTCCATTGTGGCAGATTAATAATGGTTTTTGGAGATTTGACGCAATAGATTAAAATTAGTTTTGATGGGAGGAATAAAACATAATGAAAATAAATGATAGTTATTATGTTATTATTAATAAAGAGAATAACTATTATAATCAAGAAGAAGAATGGTGGTATAAAGACATAAGGGATGCTACTAGATATGAAAATTATGATCAAGCTAGTGGTATGTCTGAATATCTAAACATGTATACAATGCGGGACATAGCCGCCACGCTAAAGCGTGTGCGGAGAAAAGGAATGATAATTAATTAAAACATATCGTAAAAATAAATCTTATCATGTTTCTGAACATTTGGTATTTAAATGCAATTACCATGTGATATTTTGTCCCAAGTACAGACATAAAATATTAACTGGTAAAGTTTCTGATAGATTGAAAGAAATATGTTTGGAAGTAGCAACAGCTCATGATTTTGAAATTACTGATATTGAAACTGATAAAGATCATGTACATATGATTATTAATTGTAATCCTAGATACGGTGTTACAAAATGCATTCAAGTATTAAAACAAGTAACTGCTTATAGATTATTTGAAGAATTCCCACACATAAGAAAAAATAAATTATGGGGTGGGAAGTTCTGGAGTAGAAGTAGTTTTGTATCTACGGTTGGAAGTGTTTCATTAGAAGTAGTTAAACAATATATTGAGAATCAAGGCAAATAATTCTTGTAATTATTATATAAACATGATATAATTAATAAAGAAAGGTGGTGAATACTATGTCTAATTTTGTTTTAACTTTGCCGTTAAAAACTGAAAAATTTCAAGAGGATATCTTAGATAAAAATTTTGAAAAATGCAGAAAGATTTACAACTCTTGTATTTCTGAATTACATAAGAGATATAATCACATGAGAGAATCTAAAGCATATCAAGCAAATTGCAAATACAAAGGGAAAGATAGAAATAAAATATTTAATGGATTGAATAAGAAATATAATTTGACAGAGTATTCATTACATGATTTTGTTAAACCAATGAGTAAATATTTTGGCATAGACGCTATGACAGTTCAAAAGATTGCTACTAGAGCATTTGATGCTTTTCAAGAATTAATATTCCATAAGGCAAATAAGATTAAATATAAAGCATATGGCGAATTAAACTCCATTGAAGGAAAAACTAATAAACAAGGAATTAGATTTAGAGATGATACTGTATTATTTTCAGGGTTGAAATTATCTGTGATTATTGATAAAAATGATATCTATGCTCATATGGCATTACAAAATAAAGTCAAATATTGCAGAATTAAACGCGAAATTATTAAAGGTAAATACCATTACTATGTTCAATTGATTTTAGATGGAATTCCTCCACAGAAGATAGACATGAACACTGGAGAGATTAAACACTATACCAACGAAGGTGTAGTTGGACTGGATATTGGAACTCAGAGTTTAGCAATATGTTCTAAGAATGATGTTAAACTATTAGAACTTGCTCCAGATATTCAGAATATTAAAGATAAAAAACGAATATTGCAACGTAAAATGGATCGTTCTAGAAGAGTAAATAACCCTAACAAATACAATGAAAATGGCACGATTAATACTAAAAATAAAACTAAATGGATTAAATCAAAACATTACATCAAGATTCAAATGGAGTTAAAAGAAATTCAAAGAAAACAAAGAGAAATCAGAAAGCAATCTCACAATCAACTTGCTAACTATATATTAACATTAGGTAATGACATAAAGGTTGAGACTATGAGTTATAAAGGATTACAATCTAGGGCTAAAAATACTACTATCAACAAAAAGACAGGTAAGTTTAATAAGAAAAAGAGATTCGGTAAGAGTTTAGCGAACAAAGCTCCTTCAATGTTGTTGACAATACTGGATAATAAACTTAAATGGATTGATAAGAATTTAAAGAAGATTGACACTTGGAAAGTTAAAGCTAGTCAATATAATCATACTAGTGATGAGCACAATAAAAAAGAACTTGATGAAAGATGGAACGACTTTGGAGAGTTTAAAATACAAAGAGATTTGTATTCTAGTTTTTTGATTATGAATGTAAATAATGATTTAGAAACAATTAATAGAGATTTATGTTTTGAGAAGTTCAATGACTTTAGAATATTACACGATATTGAGGTTGAAAGATTAAGAAGTTTGGATTTAAGTAAAGCATTAAGAAATGTAATCTAACAATTAAATAACGGTTTAGAAACGAGCCGTATGCTATCGTTAATTTCTATAATGATAGAATTGATAGTAAAAGTCTTGTGGAAAATGATTAGTGTTTATATGTGTAAAATGTGAATGAAATACCATACTTGCAAATGAGAGTATAAAAGAAATTCATGAGTACATAAGAACCTGCCGAGCTTTAGCTCGTGCAGTGTTTCAGAAATCATACTAAAACAGCATTTGTGGAAATAAAAATGGAAATCACAATACAAGAAGATAAACAATAAAATCCCACTTTGGTCGGGTTAAGAAAGGATGAGAATTATGAACAATGAAGAAAAAGTACAGCAGCCAGAATACTCAAAAAGTATCTTACAAGAAATGAAAGAAAAGTATAATATTAAAGATGATGATTGGAGTTATATAATATTTCATTCTCGGATAATTGCACTAATGGAACAAGATGAAGAGACTAAAGAATTTATAAAATGGCAAACAGGAAAGGGATGATGTAAATGAAAGAATTAACTATCGAACAATTAGAAATTATCCTTAAAGAATATTGTGTGAAAAACAAATTAAAATACAGAGAGATAAATTATGACCAAAAATGTAAATGGATTATATTTTCTTATACATTACCAAAGAAATTTGAGTATTTTAATAGCGATAGTGAATGTTATTGTATGAGCTTAGATGATGATTATAGATTTACGTCTGTTAAGAGAGGACTTACAAAACAATTAATTGGATTTAAAGTAGTAGATATTGATAAGATTACAAAAATTCATGAACATATTAATTGGGATTAATCCTAGCAAAGACATCTTTCGAGGGAATAGAAATTAAAATGAAAAGGAGATTATATAATGACAAATGATGAATATCAAAGAAAATACCAAAGCAAAGAATATCTGGAAAGTAGATTAATTAGGTTTTGGAAATATAGGCAATCGTATATTGATAGATTATCAACGGACGAAGAAAGAAAAGTATATCAAAATAAAATGCAAGAATTAATTGATGAACATTTAAGAACATACGATGAAGGAGATTATAAAATTGAATATTGTCAGTATTGCTATATGCCTTTAGCAAAGGGATCTGTATCGGCTAAATATGGACATTGTGGTTATAGTTGTCCTTGAAATATAACTTACCATAAAATACAACATTTATAGGAGTTGATAAAATGAAAGTAGATGTTAAAGATTATCGTTATAAATGGGCAAAAGAATTAGCAAGAAGAATAGAAGATGATGTTGAAGATAATGCAGATGAGCTAAATGATGGCAGTGTATACTTTGAAAAGTTACTTATTAAGAATATTTTAGAGCATACATATCAAACATCAAATTAAGAGAGGAATTAAGTAATGAAACCAAACAAAACAATTAGAGAAATGGACTCTCATAAACTACTCAAAGCATTTGAAAGTGAAGGAGATTTTAAAATGAAACAAAGAATTACCGTATCTCAACTTCAAGAACTTACACAAGAGCAACAAGATTATCTAAGATTATGGTGGTCTGAACGCCAACAACAAGGAGATGTGTTTATATGTCTTGGAAATGATTTTCTAAATGGTAAACAATTTGCATGGGATGGACACAATAAACCATTTAATATGTCAATTCCACTTTTGAATATTGGGCAGATGATTGAGATATTATTAGGTTGTAGTTGTATTAACTGTGCATTAAAAATGCTTGATGAAAGAATAAGAAATAAAATCTACGGTAATTATGGAATGGAATTTTGTGATGCTCTATGGGAAGTGACAAAAGAATATTTAAGGATACATTAAGATCATTCTTTGAAACTATTAAATAAAACTATGAAAGAAGGAAATAAAAATGAGTCATTCACCAGATATTAAATGTGATTTATGTGGTTATCAGTTTAAAGTCTTTTCAAGGCAAGAAGAAGAAATTGAAGATAGAGAATATGTAATGGTTACAAATTATTACCCATTGCCAGAAGAAAAAGCCCATCTAGTTAGAAATTACATATGCGACACCTGTTATCATAATATTGGAAATGTGGTAAAACAAAGCCTAATTCAAGCAGGAGATGAATATCTAAACAAGGTAGAAAGTAGAAAAACTAAGAAATTAAATGAATATCTAAAATATCTTCAAGAGATTAATAAAGAATATCAAGAAGTTAAAATATACTGTGATAAACTTAAATCTATTAATAGCATTCTTGAATTAGATGAGCAGACCATTAAAGATTTATCATCTATGTTTTCTGATAAATATCCACTTTCTGATGGAACTTATTACTTAGAACATGCACTTGATATTGAGAAAATTACTAAACATAATATGAAAAAAATTGGTGATTGGGAGGGAGAGTATAATATTGAAATTAGTGAATATTCAAAAGGATATGGGTCTTGGGATGTTGTGAGTAAAAAAGAGTTTAAAGATATATTATTAGAGAGTAAAATAAATAAAAACACTAAAGAAATACTTAAATTAATTGAACATATCAAGGAGGAAGTAATATAAATGAGAGAAGTAAGTTTTTGGATAGATGAACGTCTAATAGGATCGATATGTAGACACTGCAAAAATTGGGAATTTTATGATTGGTATATATGTGATAAAGCTCCTAGTAATAAGATAGATCCTGATGGATTTGGACTTCTAGATTTACCGATAACCGAATGTGAAAATTTTGATAAAGAGGAGGAAAATAATTAATGAAAATGACAGATGAGATGTTTTTAGCTCTTGGTTTTACAAAAAATAATGACTATTGGCATTACCTAGAATATAAAGGAAATTACAATGATATCAATATAAGTTATTATGCTAAATTAGATGTGGAACTTGAGGATGTTATAAAGAGATTAAAAACTAAATGGGTTGAAGAAGCAGAAGATAATTTAAGATATAGCTTTAGGAGTTTACTTGGTATTTATAAACATGAAAATGAATTGTATTAAAATCCTAACAAAGCATTATTTGAATGGAATTAGAAAGGAGAAAATAAGATGCAATTAACTAAAAAATTAATTGAAAAGAAATATAATTGTGAATTAATTAGAGACTTCGGGTTTGATGATAGTCATTTATACTGGGTAGCACATGAAAATGACTCAGAGAATAAAGGATTTGAATTTGCTGATGGGTGGACACTTAAAGAATTGGTAAACAACATTGAGAAGAAATTAAAATTACAAAAGAAATAGAATTGTCATTTTAAAGGAGAAATTAAATTATGAAACTTTATGTCACCCAAGAAGAGGCCAACAAAATAAAAGAATTAATCAAGAAAATCAATGATAAATTTTTCACAATAGTATCTAGAAAAATTGCAAAAGCTCAATATGAATCATTAATAAGAAGAATCAAAGGTATTCGAGGTTATGAAGATTAATAATAAACAGGAAATAAATATTGACATTATTGTAAATAATATGTTATACTTATAGTTCAAGGAGGTGAGAATATGGACAAAAAATATGTAATATATAATTTTATTAATGAATATTACGAAAGAAATTATGACAATGGTATGCCTAAATTAACATCATTTATAGAGGATGCTATATTGTTTGATTTACACGAAGTGAAAATAAAATTAACTGAATTACATAAAATGGGATTTACGGGATTAGATTATGATAAAAAGGAGAATGATTATATATGAAAATAATAGCAACAAGTAATTATGATTTAGATGATTTCAGCGAATATATCATTGCAGAAGGACTTAATAATTATTATGGCAAACTTATTTGTGATTTTCTACAAAGCAAAGTTAAAGATGGTGATGATGTTTGGCCTGTATTAAAAGAAGATGATTATAAATTGTTTGTGTGGGAACCTTGATCTGGATAGATATTAAGTTAAGGAGATGAGTATTAATATGGGAGATAATTACATGGAAGAAGAAAGGTAAATATTAGGGAGTTTATTCTCCCTTTTATAATTATAAATTCAAAAATAAATTAATTGACATGTTATTTATTGTGTAGTATAATTAATATGTGGTAGAAATATAAGTTAAGGAGTTAAGAATTATGAATAAAAGGTTATATGTTAATTATGAATTCAATCAAGAAATACCAAAAGAAATTATTAAAGATACAAACGTGTATACTAATGAAATTGGTTTTATTGTTGTAAAAGCAGAATACAAAAAGAAATTCGAAAAGAAATATATTATTCCGTTAACAAGTTTTTCTGAATGGTTCACTAATAAATATAGTCAAACTCATATTATTAGTGAATTAATTTATGAAATAGTAGAATCTGAACGACTTTTAAAACTAGCACGAAAAGATAATATTCTAAATGTTAATTTAATACCGACAATGATTAAATCAACTCTCGATAAATTATCAATATTAACTGATGATGAAATTATTGGGTATATTGTGAATTATAAATTAGAAGAAGTTTTGAAAGTTGTCATAAAACCATTTGTAATGAGTGAAGTGATGAAAAATTATCAAGATTGTCTTAGGGATTTAGAAGCACAATATCGTATTGATTGGGGTAGAAAAATAACAGATATTTAGAGTATGAAATTTTATTAAAAGGAGGTGAAAATATGCACGAAGATAAAGGTTATTTTGCAGAAGTTGATATTGATGCAATTATTGAAGGAAAATGTAAAGATCCTGAGTTCGCAAAAGGATTTGAAAAAGTTCAAGAAAGATATGGTAAAAAGAATATTGGTAAGAAAAGATATAGAGTAATTGATAGAGTTAGGGGAATGAAGAAGTAAAATAAAGGAGGATGTGAAAAACAATGGATTGTGAAAATAGGATAAATGGTTTCTATGAAATATTGCAAATTGATTGTGATAATCCACAAGAAAATAATCCAGATAATTACAATGAAGAAATTGGTTTCCCCTTGTATTTGTGGAATGTTTGAACCAAAGAATAAATAATCATTATTAATAAAAGGAGGTGAGAAATATTAGCAATAAAATGATTGTGTATGGATTTACTTAGGTAAGAAATAAAATTATCTTTCAAACAAATATTAGGAGCAAATTAAACAAACGGAGGAGCATTTCAATTATGACTGAGCGAAAATACATATTCGTTTATAATTTAACTCAGGCTGAGTTCTATTTTAGTAAAGGTATTACTCCACTAAAGGTTGGCGTTGGAACTAAGGGAGATACCTTTGTGCAGTTCGCAAAATCAAATGAATTACAATCTGCTTTTGATGAATGGTGCAATCGGTGGAGACCTATGGTTTAAACTGACCATGATGTGAAAATGAAAGGAATAGTGACCAAGAAATAGTAATGATAATAAATCCAGAGAAAGAGGCAATTGTTAAAGCAATTAATGATTTATACATATTACAAAGATTCAAATATCTTATATGGAGTACAAAAGCAGATACTTATGTTTCAATTCATTATTATAAGGATTATCCAGAAAAGACTAACGGGCCAATATTAACGGATTCTATAGTTAAAAATCATATTGATGGAATTAAAACTATAGGTGTCTTTGCTAGGGATATGAAAGGAGTTGAAGATAGTAAATTCATATGTTTTGATGTGGATATTGGACAAAAAGATAAAACTGATAAAGAAGAGAAAAAGAAAAATATAGAGAAAGCGAAATGGGTTACAAGTAAAGTTGTTCATGCTTTACAGGAAGTAGGGATAGATGATGAATTTATTAATATTAGTTTTTCAGGAGGTAAAGGTTATCATATAGAGATATTTTTTGATGAACCGATAGAAGTAAATTTACTAAAGAGATTTCACAAATATGTATTAGATAAAGAGGGTTTAAAAGAAAAAGAAGATTTAATTATTGATGGAGATAATTATGGTAAAGTAGAATATAGACCAACAAATAAACTAGGAGTTAAACTTCCTTTAGGGATTAATTTCAATAATAAAATTGATAAAAATAATTATTGCTATTTCTGTGAATATAGTAAAGGTTTAAGACAAATTAGAGATCCATTACATATAACTAAAATAAAAAAGATGGATAATATTCTATTTAGATTGATATTAGATAAAATATTTGACATTGAAGAAATTGAAACAAGTGTAAAGAACATAGAAAACTATATTGAAATAAAAGAAACACACAATCCATTGACTCAATACAACCAGAATATTGATGAAAAAATTACAATTGAAGCAATTCAGGAGTTAATTGAAACTGGTTTAACTAGAACAGGTACTAGATGGAAGTCGTTAATAAATATTGCTAAATATTATAAACATCTTGAAGTATCAAGAGATGATTGTAAAGAGTGGATCACCGAATGGATGAACCAACAGGATAAGAAATGTTATACCACAAAATGGAATAATGTTTTAAAAGACATAAATAATATTATTGAATATGTTTATACTCATGAATTTAATTTGGTCGGTGGAGTAAAAACAGTAAAGATTACATATGAAGAAATAAGAGAAATACTTAAAGCGAAGAGCAAGAATGACAAATTAGTATTATACTCGATGCTTATCCACAGTAAGAGGTATGCTAAGAAATCAGGCATATTTTATTTTCCATATAGTTTAATGATGTTAGCAACAGATTTATCAAGACCAACATTAATAAAAATAGTCAATCAACTATCAGAAAATAAATTTATAGAAATTGTTTCAAGAAATACTCCTATTGAGCATAAGTTTATGAAAGAACCAAACAAATATAAAATTACTTTAAATATTGTAGAGGATAAGGATGTTGAAGAAGAAAAATGTTTTGAATTTAATGAGGGAGATAATTATATAGAATCATTTAATAATTGTATTATAAATAACTTTGAGAATAAAGAAATAAAATCACTATGCGGAAGAAGATTCTATGAGGATTTAATGGATTATAAAAATAATAATATTGTTAAGGTTTAATACTTTATCTTATCTCTTAATCTTTATCTCTCTTATAATACTCTAATTAATAGTAATAGTGGTAATGGATTAAGAGACACACCTTCGGGGTTACGTAGGGAACGAAGAACGTAACGTAAGAGCAAAATAATATATTATGTAAAGTCCTGACACATCCAAAAATATGGTAATTCCCTATAATATATAAGGGAGGTGAGAAACAAAATGCTATACTGCCCTCACTGTGATGAATTCCATCAAGATAGTGAACTAACTATTATTGCAGAATTTGATTATGTAGAATGTTTTAAATCAAGAATGGAAATTAAAACATGGAAATTTAATAATTGTGATAATGTAATTGCTTGGAGAAAAGAACATGATTTTAAATAAATTATTAAGGAGCGTAAAATAAATGAAATTAAAATTCATAGGAACAGGTTCGGCTTTCAACACAAAACTAGGAAACACAAGTGCCTACATCAAAGAAAACAACACACTATTACTTCTTGATTGTGGTGAATTGACTTTTGATAGAATATTATCTCTAAATCTATTATCAGATGTTAATGAAGTTCATATTGTAGTAACCCATACTCATCCAGATCATATAGGTAGTCTAGGTAGTTTCATATTTTACTGTTATTTTATCAAGAAAATTAAACCAACATTCCATTCTGCTGATAATGATTTTATTGAATTACTTGAAATTATGGGAGTTACAGAAGATCATTGCGAATTTGATAATTGTGCTTTTGATCCTTCTGTAATGATTGATAGTTTAGATTTAGGATTATATTTCCTAGAAAATAATCATGTTAAAGAACTTATGACATTTGGGCTATTATTAGTTAAAAATCCTTCTGAAGAAGAACATGAATATATTATTTATTATAGTGGTGACAGTTGTGACATAGAAGATAATATTTTAGATGGATTTAAAGAAGGTAAGATTAATTATCTATACCAAGATACTTGCAAAGCAGATTATAATGGTAATGTTCATTTGTCATTGAGAAGACTTACAGAATTAATTCCTGAAGAGTTAAGAAATAAAATATACTGTATGCATTTAGATAGCGGTTTTGATAGAAACGAGGCAGAGGAGTTAGGATTTAATGTTGTAGAAATCGAAGGAGGTTTAAATTAATGTTTAAACTATATTATCGTTTAAAAATTTGGAAACTCAAAAGAGACTTAGTATACTATGAAAATATCACAGGCGAATACAACATAAATAAACAAAAAGAATTGAATTATTATGTAGAAAAATTAGACAAATGTAATCAACAAACATTTTGTTATTGTCCTTTATGCTTCAATGAATTAATAAGTAGTGATAGTTTTGTTAGTGATGAGAAATTTGTTACTTATAAATGTAGTAAGTGTGGGTTAGTGTCTAGATGGGACTTTGGAATTTCACCTGTGCCAGTGTTGATTAAGGATTGTAAAGGAGAAATAGAATAATGAACACAAATATAAAAACAGTTGGACAATTAAGAGCAATATTAAAAGATTTTGACGATGATTTTAAATTAGAAATGGATTATATGATATTACTAACAGATGAACAATTGTCAAAGATGTCATATCCTTATCCGTGGATGCGTCAGGAATGTATATTAGAATTTCATGATGTTGGATATTCGGATAGAGTCCTTTGTTTTGGATTATATGATAAAGATTAGTACTTCGAATGTTATGTTTTAAGCCAATTGAAAGGAGAATTTATATGGATATTGTGGTCACGATTTCTAAATCAGAATATAAAAACGATGACAAGGAAACAGAATTCTTATTAAATAACCCAGATGCGTATCAATTTTAGACTTTAAGTAAAATGCCTAGGAGTCTAAACATTGGTGATAGATTATATTTTATTAAAAATAATAAAGTAGAATCATCAATGGAGTTTTGTGGCAAGGGTGATGAATTATCTGGATTAACCTGTGAAGTAACTGGCAGAGTATGGCAAGGTTGTTTGTTATTATTAAGAGATTTAAGGAACGAAAATTTACCATTCACAATTAAGGGATTCCAAGGATTTAGATATAGGTGGTGGGAAGTATGATTGAAGTGATATTATCCAATGGCAGAAAATTTTATGCTTGTGAAGATGTGACATGGTTTAATAATCAAGTAATTGTGGATAGATCAAAATATGATATTGATTATAATTATGTCACCTTTACAGTTTGGAATTTAAAAAAGAAGTTACCATTTATGAAATATCGTTTAGGAAGTCTTGATATAGAAGTAATTAATCAAAATTATATAATTAGTGTTCGTGACGTTGGTAATGACAACGAATGGTTTGAAAAGTATGTAAGTAAATGAAAGTCATTTTTAACCTATTATGAAAGGAGAAATAATAATGGGCAATAGAAAAAATTGTTGTGAAGCATATCATATATGTTTTAATCATGATAGTTGGTATTGTGATGAATGTGTAAGAAATAAAAATCTAGTTGATTATTTAGATATAAGAGTAACACCTATGTATGAGGGACAATTTGATGAATTTTGTAAAGACCTTACTAAAAAAGAAATGCAAGAGTCTCAAAAAAGATTATTATATGACGATGATGGATATTTACAAAAGACATATAGAAAAATACTAAAGGAAGAATAGGGTACAATGAAAGTCAATTTTCGTGGTATTTAATAAAGAAGAAAAGGATGATTGATAATGTATTTAAAAGTAAAAGCAAAAGAAGGTTTTATTTTATATAAACACGATGAGACAGAAATTTTAGCAGAAGTAAAAATAGGAGAAATATTTAAGGCAAAGTTATATGAATTTACAGAAGAATATTTTGCAAAAGACTCCAAAGGGAGAGAATTTTATGTTGGGGAATTGGATATTGATGGTAATCTTAAATTAGATGAATGTTTTGAAATAGCAAATATATTTAAAGGAAAGGAAATTATTAAATGAATATTAAACCATATTGGGATTACTTTAAATATGTATTAGAACACAAGAAGAATATATTTAAAATTTGTTGGTCGAAGGGGCTATACAAACACGCCATCACCCATGATTTAAGTAAATTCAGTCCACAAGAGTTTGTAGCATATGCAAAATATTTTTACATAAACAAAGATGAATTTAAAGAAGAATTTGATAAAGCATGGGAACATCATTACAAAAACAATCCTCATCATTGGGATCACTGGTTAGATGAAAATGGCAAACCTAAACCGATCCCTGATCGTTATTTAAGACAAATGATATCTGATTGGGAGGTTATGAGTTTAAAGTTTGGAGGTTCAGCACAGGAGTATTATTTAAATAATTATAGAAAGATTAAATTGGAATATGAAACCAGAATGATATTAGAAATGATGCTGAATCTGAATGATAGTTTAGCATGTAATTATGGTCATACATTAGAAGATTTTGCAAATATGGATGATGAAGATACATATAATAGGTATTTTGGATTTATTAGAGATAGGTATGGTATTGATAGTTATGAGTTGTTGAGTAACAAACAATAAAGGGGATGTAAAGATGTTAAATGAAATAAATAAATTGTTTTCATATTTTCCTGATGAAGAGACATTAAAAATATCTTTGCATAAAAATGGTGATTCAAATAAAAAATATCATTTTTATGTATATGTTATGTTTAAAAATGGATTTCCTAGTGGTAAATATGTGTGGGGTTATACTACTGTTGATTATACAGATGGATTTGATGATAAAACCAAATATATTTGCGACAAACTATGTGAAAATAGATTTGAAAATATTTCTGATGATATTGCGAAACAAATTCTTATATTAGGATTTATGATTAATTATAATACTGATGCCACAAATAGTCGTTCGTTGGAAATAATCAAGCAGAAAACTAATTACGGAAATGATTACAGATTAATAGTCCCTGAAATAGAATATAAAAGATATTGAGCGAGTGATTATTTTTGTAAAGAAGAAGAGTATGATGAACAATTGCAATAAAAACCAGAATTGATCGGAAGTAATAAATAAATAATAGAAAGAGGAAATAAATGAATACAGATGTAATGTTTAGTAGCGAAACTGATATGTGGGCAACTCCACAAGATTTCTTTAATAAAATGAGTGAAGAATTTGATTTTGAATTAGATGTTTGTGCGGTTGAAAGCAATGCAAAGTGTGATAAATATTTTACTCCTGAACAAGATGGATTAAAACAAGAGTGGTTTGGTGTATGTTGGATGAATCCACCTTACGGAAGAGAGATAGGTAAATGGGTTAAGAAAGCATATGAAACTTGCCACACACACACACACACACACACACACACACACACACACACACACACACACACACACACACACACACACACCAATAGAGACTGTGGTAGTTTGCTTGTTACCTGCTAGAACAGATACAAAATATTTTCATGAATACATATATGGTAAAGCTGAAATAAGATTTATCAAAGGAAGATTAAAGTTTGGTGATGCTAAAAATTCAGCACCATTTCCTAGTATGGTAGTTATTTTTAGGTCAAGTGATAATACATAATCAAAAATGAAATATAATAAAGGAGATTGATTAATTATAGAAAATTTAATTGGTAGGGAATTTTGTAGATTAACAGTTATTGAAAGAGATTATAGTAAGAAACATAAAACAGCAGAATATTATAGATGCGAATGTAAATGTGGAAATAAAAATTACATAACTACAGCAAAAGAATTACTAGGAGGCAAGGGGTCGTGTAGGATGTATAAAGAAGAATAATAAAGGATTCAATAGTTACAAAATTGAAGGAGAAGTGGCAACACTTTATTTTGAAAAAAGAAATGGAGATATACATGAAATAATAGTAGACGCAGACGAAATTGAAAGATTAAAAGAAGTTAATTACATGTGGAATACTCATTATAAACCATGTACAAAAACATATTATTCTGCGTACACTTTATATGAAGAAACAGATGGCGAGAAAACACATAAAACTATTTATTTGGCAAGATTTATTATGAATGTAACAGATCCTAATATTACAGTAGATCATTGGAATCACGATACCTTAGATAATAGAAAAGAAAATTTAAGAATTACGGTTATTGGACCAAATGATACACATAGAAGTGGTAAAAATTCTAATAATAAATCTGGTCATCGCAACGTCTCTTGGAATGGAAGTGGGTGGTCTGTTCAACTTATGGTAGATGGCAAAAATACTTGTTTAAAGAGGTTTAAGAAAAACCAGTTAGAAGAAGCCGGAGCATATGCTAAAAGGATGAGACAAGAATTGTATGGTGAGTTTGCTGGAAATGGTTAATACATAAAATAAATTTCCGATAATATTCATACTTTATTGTATAAATATAATAATATAAGAAAGAGGGATTAAAATACATTGGAAAAGTTAAAAGTTATAGAATTGTTTGCTGGAATAGGAGCATATTCCAAAGCATTAGATAGATTAAATGTAAACTATGAAGTTGTATCTGCAATAGAAAAAGATAAAAAAACAATAAAAAGTTATAATGTAATACATAATTCAAACTATCAAGTAACAGATATCACTACACTTGATGAAAGGTCATTGCCAGATTGTGATATGATATGTTACTCGCCCCCATGCCAAGCATTCAGTAATGCCGGAAAGCAGCTAGGATTTGAAGATAAAAGAGGAATATTGTTTTTCGATGCGTTGAGAATTATTAAAGAGAAGAAACCAAAATATTGTATAATGGAAAATGTTAAAGGTTTAACCCAAAAGAAATTTAAAAATGAATTCAAAGAAATGTTAAACAGTCTTGAAGAAGCTGGATATGTAAATTATAAACAAATATTGAATGCAAAAAATCATGGAATACCACAAAATAGAGAAAGAATTTTTATTATTAGTATACGTAAGGATGTAATACAAAAATTCAATTTTCCAAAAGAATTTGATAACGGTTTAAGATTAAGGGATTTACTCGAACCTGATGTAGATGAAAAATATTATATAAATCAAGATAAGACTGAAAAATTAGTTGAACAATTAAAAGAAAAAGAATTTTCTAATACTGTACGGTCTGGAGGAAGAGGGTCATTAGATAGACATCAGTGGGATATGGTTTGTGTAAATACAAAAATGCAAGATACTCAAATAAGAGATGATGGATTATGTTGCACTTTAACTTCTTCTATGTATAAAGAACCACCACAAGTAGCAATGCAAATAAATCATGGAACAGTAAAAATAAAAGAAGATGATATTTGTAGTTGTATTGATGCTAATTATGGTAAAGGATTGGACAATCACGCCGCCAGAACAGGGATTATGCAAGTTGGAATGTTAGATATAAAAGGAAACGAGCAAATAAGAAGGGTGTATGACCCAGATGGGTTAAGTCCTACGCTTAATACAATGACAGGAGGGAACAGGCAACCAAAGATACTCGAAAACAATGAATTAAAATTTGTTGGAGGTATTGATACAACAGAAAAATGGATAGAAGATAAAAATAATTTAAGTAGAAATTATAAAGAAGGATATAGAGTTTATGATAGTGAAGGAATTGCATGTTGTCAGAAAACTAATGGAGGAGGTTTGGGTAGTAATACTGGATTATATTTAGAAAATACATATAGAATTAGAAAACTAACTCCTTTGGAGTGCCTCCGGCTTATGGGTTTTGATGATGAAGATTATTACATATTAAAAGATAGCGGTATTTCAAATAGTCAAATATATAAGATGGCTGGAAATAGTATTGTGGTTAATGTCTTAGAAGAAATATTCAAGGCACTATTTTCGAATACATAATAAACATAAAATAATTATTTATACCCTATTGCATTCAATTGTGATAGGGTATATACTATTGTCAAGAAGAAAATCTAGGAGGTAATACATATGAAAATCATTAAACAGCGTGAAAGAAAAACTAATGTTCGGTATTATTTATCATTTGAGTGGAGTGATACTCCTGGTAGTGGATTTAACTTTGACTGTGATGAAAAAGGCAATGTATTATTAACAGATGCAAATAAAGAGAATTACCAAAAATGTATTAATGGTGAATATGATGTAATTGCCGAAGGAATACAGAAAGACAAGTGGAGTTATACTGAACCAGCTATTGGTAAATGTTCATGTGGAGAAGAAGTTGTTCTAAGTAGTTTTACAAACACTTGTGATAAATGCGATAGTGATTATAATATGCAGGGCGATTTACTTGACCATCGTTCACAATGGGGAGAGGAAACCGGAGAACATTGGACAGAGTGTTATTAATTTAAAGGAGATGAGTACCACATGAAATTTCTAGACAGTGTTGACACAGAAATAGAATATCATAATGCAAAACCATTTAGTATTGATATGTGGCACTTTCGTTCAGAAAGATCGTGGGTAGTTAGAATAAAAGATGAAGAAGGTAATCAGATTGGCGATGCAGTTTACGTGTATTCTAAACCAGAGGCGTTAAATCAAGTAGAATATTGGAAAGAGAAATATGGAATACCACTTATTAGAGATTGAAAAGTAGGATAAAATTATATTTTCCTAGTATTTTAGAAAGGAATGGTATAAGTGAAAGAAATTAAACCATGTCCATTTTGTGGAGGCGAAGGTGAATTTAGAGAAGAAGGTGGTTGGGGTTCTATGTGGATAGAATGTCAGTCTTGTGGTGCTGAAGGTGCATGGGTAGACGGGAATAATGGAGCAACAGAAAATGATGCTATTGATAAATGGAATATGAGAGTATAAGGAGTGAATTATGTGGATAATAATTTTCTAATAACTTATTCCTATGAAAACAATGAAGGAATGACTGATTTTGGTTATAGTTGGTATGAATCAGAGGAATCTATGATTGAAGATGTAGATTTTAAAAGAGGGTTTTTGAAAGATTTTGAAATACAAGATGCAATGGAAATTTTAGGAGTAAGAAATATTGATTTAAAATAATACCAGCAAATCTTGCTTTTTATGTGTTTTAAGGAGGAGTAAAATGTATTATTGTCATACAATAAATGGTTACATAAATGAGAACATTAATAAAATATTATTAAGAGATGAAAATGTTCTAATATTTACAAATGATATTAATAAAGCTAAAATATTTGATCGGAAAGAAAATTTTTATTGCAGAGAGTTAAAAGATATTGACACAGAATTTATTGAGATATACATCCCTATAGAATTAAAAAAGTTTTGCATGAAAGAGTATCTAGGAAATATACAAGATAAAACAAAACTTGATGTCTTTGGTAGAAGATATTTGACCAAATTTATCGAAAAATCAGACTGGGTATCAAACTGTGCAAAAGTAAATTTGTGGGAAGTAAATATCGAGGATAAATTATATAATAAACATGGTTATAATAACCATTGGAAAATGCTAATTGATGATTTCCTTGAAAATTATTATATTAATGTTTATTGAATTTATGTTAAAAGGATGGATAGCGTGTAATAAAGATGATAAAATCTTACTTGAAGGATTTGGTATCAAATTAAGCGAATACGGTGAAGGTGAATTTACTAATTGTATTGTACCGAAAAAAGCATTGAAGAAATTACAACCATATTAGGGTAGATTTATTTGGGGATTATTTTAATTTATAGCATAAAAGGAGATTTTGATTTAGTTTAAAATTAATAAAAGGAGGATATTCAAATGACAAATTCTGAAGCACAAGCATATGCGATGGTGGCACTCAACAATTTAATCAAAGCAGGTATCATTAAAGCGAAAAATAACAAGAATATATTAGATAGTTTAGATAGAGAAATGTATTATCTTTTTGATAGATATTCTGAGGATGAAGTGGTAGAATTAATGGAAAATATTATGATTGGAGAGGTGGATTAAATATAATGATGACTTTAGAACAAGCAATTTCAATAGCATCTTTAGCACATGAAGGGCAATTGGATAAAGGTGGCGAACCTTACATTTTGCATCCATTAAGAGTTATGATGAAACTTAAAGATGAGAAACAAAGAATTATTGCTGTGCTGCATGATATTATTGAGGACACAAAATTAACAGACCAAGATTTGTTAAATCAAGGATTGGATTATGAATTAGTTAATCATATTTTAACTTTGACTAGACGTAAAAACGAGAGTTATGATGATTATATTGATCGCATAAGTCAGGATGAATTAGCTATTAATGTTAAGTTAGCAGATTTAGAGGACAATATGAATATGTCTAGAATCAAGAATCCAACTGGGAAAGATTATGATCGTATGGTTAAGTATGGGAATGCTAGGGATAAATTGATAAATATTTTATTTAATATGCAATAAGGAGTGAAAAGAATGATAAAATTAGAATGGATTTGTGCGGATTGTGATACAGTCCAAACTTATGAAAATCTAAATAATGACCCATTGAAAACAAGTGAAATGATAAGGATTAAATGTAAAAAGTGTAAAAATATATTTGAGTTAATTATGAGATTAGGTTAGGGGATAAATCAAAAGTTTCGATGGAATTGGAGGTAAAATAAGTTGGAAGAAACTTGTTCTGATAAAGAATGCAGATATTTTAAAGATGAGTATGATAAACAAAATGGTATATGGGAGTTTTATTCTTTTTGTAATAAACAAAATAAATTCATACCAAAAGAAATTATATGTGAACATTATTTAGAGCCACAGTTATGCTATAATTGTTTACACTCTTATACGATAGTTTATGAAACAGGAACAATTGATTCAATAGATTATCATTGTAAATTACAAAATAATAAGATGATTTTCAGTGACTTAAATTGGGCGATTAGTCATCAAGGGGATTTTCCAGATTGTCCTATTGGTAAATGGGAAAGCATACGAAAGTAGAGTTTTATGTTATAAAAATAGCAAAGGAAGTGTTATCAATGCATAAATTTAAAGTAGGAGATAAAGTTAAAATAATAGACGCAATGAATCATGACAACATAGGAAAGATTGGAATTATTGAACAACTTAGTAGTAGTTATCCATTGTGTTACAAACTTAAAATTGATGAGAAAAGTGGTTCGTGGGGAAACGCCTGGTTAGAAAGTTGTTTAGAGAAATTTGATGAAACTAAAAACAATCAAATAGAAAAATATAATGTCAATATTACAATTGAAGTTAAAGACGGAATGGAATTTGATAGAAAATTTATTGATTTTCTTGAGACTAATACAATTAATTATGAATTAGAATTAAAAAGAATTTATACTAAAGAAAAGGAAGAAATTATTAAAGGTTTAATTGGAGTAACAATCAGAAAATAATACACTTCGAAATAGATATTTTATAGTCTTTTAGATATTGAAAGATAGAGAACGAATGAGTAAATGGAAGTATGGAGGAGATAAAAATGAGCAAAGATAATCTTGGAGATAGAATGAAGGGTTATGAAAATATTGAGAGAAAACATCTAACAAAAAGAATGCCTACATTAATCAGACTTGATGGCAAAGCATTTCATACATTCACTAAAGGATTCCAAAGACCATTTGATATGATATTAATGAATAGTATGTGGGAAACAGCACAGTATCTTTGTAAGAATGTTATGGGTTGTAAAATTGCGTATACTCAAAGTGATGAAATAACTTTACTAATTACTGATTACGATGCTCTTACTACTCAAGCATGGTTTGATAAAAACATACAAAAGATGGTTTCTATCTCTGCAAGTATGGCAACTATGGCTTTTAATGAAGGTTTTAGAGAAAAAGTAAATAATCTTGAAGTCAATAGTGGCGAGGAAGGTAGGCAATGGGAAAGATATTATTCAAGAGTCGGAACTGCAATGTTTGATAGTAGAGTTTATAATATTCCAAAAGAGGAAGTATGCAACGCTTTTATTTGGAGACAACAAGACGCAACTAGGAATGCTATACAAATGGTTGGTCAGGCAAACTTTAGTCACAAACAACTACAAAATAAAACATGTAATCAAATTCAAGAGATGTTATTTCAAGAGAAAGAAATTAACTTTAATGATTTGCCAACTTATCAAAAGCGTGGAATTTGTATTGTAAAAGAGCAATATGATAAAGAAGGGATTATGCGAAGCAGGTGGGTAATTGATGAAAATATTCCTATTTTTACACAAGACAGGGAATATATCGAGAAATATTTATAAATCAATTCAAACACGCATTTTAAATTAAATATATAAATTTTAACAGTAGAAAAATTAAATAAATAGGAGTATAATAGAATACAAGAGGTGTAAATCATGCAAGTAGAAATTATTCATACAAATGAAACATAACTGCTAAGCCTTAGCTTATGCTAAAACAAGAAAATGCTTACAGATTGTTTGAGGAATTTCCTCATATTAGAAAAACTAAATTATGGGGTGGAAAGTTCTGGAGTGGAAGTAGTTTTGTTAGTACGGTTGGTAGTGTATCATTGGAAACAGTTAAACAATATATTGAAAATCAAGGAAAATAATTTTTGTAATTAATATACAAACATGATATAATAAATTAATGAAAGGTGGTGAATACTCTGTCTAATTTTGTTTTGACTCTTCCACTAAAAACAGAAAAATTTCAAGATGATGTCTTGGATAAGAATTTTGAGAAATGTAGAAAAATTTATAATGCTTGCATTACTGAATTGCATAAAAGATATAACCATATGAGAGAATCTAAAGAATACCAAAAGAATTGTAAATATAAAGGTAAAGATAGAAATAAAATATTTAATACTTTGAACAAAAAGTATAAATTAACAGAGTATTCACTTCATGACTTTATTAAACCAATGGGAAAATATTTTAATATTGATGCTATGACTGTTCAAAAAATTGCTACAAGAGCATTTAATGCTTTCCAAGGATTAATATTTCATAAAGCTAAAAAGATTAAATATAAGTCTTATGGTGAATTAAATTCCATTGAAGGAAAAACTAATAAACAAGGTATTAGGTTTAGAGATAATAATATATTGTTTGCAGGACTAAAAATTCCTGTGATCATCAAGAAGAATGATATATATGTTCATATGTCTTTACAAAATAGAGTAAAATATTGCCGTATTAAACGAGAAATAATTAAAGGTAAATATCATTATTATGTTCAGTTAGTTTTAGATGGAATTCCTCCAATAAAGATCAACAAAGATACAGGCGAAATTAAACATTATAATAATGATGGTGTAGTTGGTTTAGACATTGGAACCCAAACTGTAGCTTATTGTTCTAATAGTGAAGTCAAATTACTTGAATTAGTTCCAGAAGTACAAAATATTGAAAAGCAAAAGAGAGTATTACAAAGAAAAATGGATCGTTCCAGACGTTCTACTAATCCTAATAAGTTTAACGATAACGGTACAATTAATACCAAAGATAAAAACAAATGGATCAAATCCAATCATTATATAAAAACTCAAATGAAGTTAAAAGAATTGCAACGAAAGCAAAGAGAAATTAGAAAGCAATCTCATAATCGACTTGCTAATTATATTTTAACATTGGGTAATGATATTAAGGTTGAGACAATGAGCTACAAGGGGTTACAAGCTAGAGCTAAGAATACTACTGTCGATAAAAAGACAGGTAAGTTTAACAAGAAAAAAAGATTTGGAAAATCATTAGCAAATAAAGCACCAGCTATGTTTTTGACTATATTGGACAATAAATTAAAATGGATTGATAAGAATTTAAAGAAAATTGATACTTGGAAAGTGAAAGCTAGTCAATATAATCATATTAATGACCAATTCACAAAAAAAGGAACTAGACGAAAGATGGAATGATTTTTGTGAATTTAAGATACAGAGAGACTTATATAGCAGTTTTCTTATTATGAATGTTAATGATGATTTAGAAACAATTAATAGGGATTTATGTTTTGAGAAATTTCAAAGCTTTAAAGTTTTACATGATATTGAGATAGAGCGATTAAAAAATTCAGAGTTGAAAATAATGTTAAGGAATATATTTTAAAATATTAGATATTAAAAACAAGTCGAGAATCGGGCTTGATACTAACGCCAATTTAGTTAATGGACTAATTGTTAGTGAAATTCTTATGGAAAATGATTAGTATTTATATGTTGTAGTTTATAGATGAGTACAATACCTATAAATGAGAGTATAAAAGAAATTCATGAGTACATAAGAACCTGCCACGCTTTAGCGTGTGCAGAGGTTCGGATTTGAATTACCCATAATCATTTTCCTGTTTCAAATGTATGACACTGATGTTTGGATCGATGCTTTTTATTTCAGAGATGAGGCAATTAGTCATTGTAGAAAATATGGACATAAAATTATGAGAATAATTGATGAAGAATAGTTGTAATATTTGTTTTTCTGTGGTAGTATAATAAAGTGGAAAATAAAATATTCTAAACTATTGATTTATTTGGGAGGAGAGTGTATAATAATGGTAAGAGAAAGCGATATCGCATTTATCAGAAAGGCCATTGAGTTTTTAGAATTATCGAGCGATAAACATGGTGTATTACCACATGTGACGATTATGAGGATTCAAAGTGTGATTGAGGAATTGAAAGATATTTTAGAGGAGGAATGTTAGGATGAAAACAGTAATTATGAGAGATTGTAGAATTATAACTGTTCCTGAAGAAAACAAATCATTCATAATCTTTATTGGAGCGAATATCACGTTTATTAATAGTGGTGCATATAAACATTCAGGCGTAATCACAAGTATTGTTCCAGAAGGTTTATTTTACACAGAAGATGAAGAATTTGACACGGAATTTGTAGAGTGGAATAAAATATCAGATATTTTATCTGTCGATGTTGGGAATGTGTTAGATTTTTTAAAATAGAAAATTACATTTGCCCAAATCACCCGTACTGAGATGTGAAAGGTGAGCTAATCTTATATCTGACTAATATAAGACAGTTAAGTGTTATGGGCAACATCTGGTGTATCACAGATGAAGACGCTCCGACCCCCAAGGAAATGAACTTAGGGGGAAATTATTTAAAAATTGAAAGGTGTGGTATATATGTTAAGAGAACGGTTTGAACAAGAAAGAACTTCATTAATTAGAAAGCATGATTATCACTAAATATACCGAGCAATATTAAGTTTAAAAATATTTAAAGAAAGAAGGTCAAATATCATGGATGATCGTACAACTATTGAACATGAAAGTTTTGCAATGTTAGGACTCGCAAGGAGTTCATGTAGTTCTAGCCAGAATTTATTTGGAAGTTCTATTCAACATAGTCACACAATTAAACTCAAAATTGCTCCTGCAAAAATTGATCGAATGTTAAATAGGGATTGGTTTCATGCTAATACAAAACCTTATATTGAAGTTGAAATGTCATATTCACAATTTACAGAGGCGATTACTTCAATGAATGTGGGAGATGGAGTACCTGTCACACTTAGACGATTAGATGGTAGAATGATTGAAGACTGCCCACAATTTGATAAACGGCAGGAATTTGAGAAAGAGTTTGAAAAAGAAATGCTAAAGATCGGAAAGTCACTTAGGATGCTTACTCAGCAAGCTGAAGCGTTATTGAGTGAGAAAAAAGCACCAACAAAAGCAGATAAAGAAGCGATACTCAGTGGCATTAAGATGTTGCGACAAGAAATTGAAAGTAACGTTCCTTTTATTCAAAGTAGTTTTAATGAGCAAATGGACAAAACTGTGCTTGAAGCGAAAGGTGAATTTGAAGGTTTTGTTATGCATAAGGTTACTTCAGCAGGACTAGAGGGGTTGCAGAAAGAATTTAAAATGCTTGGTGATAGTGAGGAGTGATTAATTATGAGAAAATTAGTTTTAGATAATGGTATATGGTTATGGAGATATGTGAAGGGTACTGTTATAATAAAGAATCCCCAAGGTAAAAAATATTTAACGGACAAATCTGAGATAAGTGGAGTATCTTGGGAATCGTTTGATAATGGATATATGTTTGCAGTAACACCAAGTGTTATTAAAGATTGGATAGAAAAGAATTGTGTATAAATTTATTCTTTGGATGGATTTTAAAATGAAAAGAGGATCGATTAACAATATATAATAAACTAACTCCGTTTATAAATTTCTTTAAAACTAAAAGAGTTAGAGATATTGCTGATTTAGTAGTTACCAAAATTGAAACATTAGAACAATATTATGTCCACAAATGCAGATATGCTGATGAATATGGAAAATCGTATATATCTGGCGACATTATTGATTAAGAAATATTTAAAAGTTTATTGCTTCAAGCGAAAAGACCAATTGTATTAAGTGACATTTATGTTGACTTAAATCTAGAATAGTAAATAAAGCTTAATATAATTATTGAAAGAACATCTATATCATGTTAAAATAATTATATTAAGCTTTATATTCAAAAGGAGGAAGTACATAATGAACATATTTGTCCTAGACTTAGACATTAAAAAATGTGCTGAATATCATTGTGATAAGCATGTTGTAAAAATGCTATTGGAAACATCACAAATTTTATGTAGTACTTATTACTTTACAAATGAATCTCACAAATCTCCCTATAAACTCACGCACAAAAACCACCCATGCTCCTTATGGACAAGAGAAAGTTTATCTAATTGGTTATGGTTAAGAAATTTGGGTCTAGCTTTATATGATGAATATAGAAAAAGATATGGTAACAAAGATCATAAATCAGGAGATGTTATTTTAGGTTTAGATGTTCCTAATTTGCCTGATAAGGGGTTAACGAAGTTTGCTCAAGCAATGCCAATAGAGTATAGGCATGAAGATGTTGTAAAGGCATATAGGGCTTATTATGTGGGTGAGAAGAAGGATATACTACAGTATAAAGGGAATGTTCCTGAGTGGTTAAAGGTTAGTTAGAAAGGATTGATAAATTATGAAAACTTATATGACAGTTTTTATTCCAGAGTTGAATATTATGCATACTGTTAGCAAAGATATTATTGAAATTGATTTTGATAATCCATTTAAAGTACATGGGAAGTCAGACAATTATTATACAGTCAATCCATATTTGTATTCTACAGGTGGTTATATTATTGATACAATAAGCAAAGCACAATTAGATGATTTAAATGTATATAAAAGTAGTATTGTTACCGATATGGAGCATCTTGGAAATATATTGGAAGATGAGATGAATATTCTTTATCATCAGTTAAATAATATAGGGGTTATAGTTACTTATACAGGTGATTGCAATGAATACGATGGTGAACAAATTGCAATTAATACAATGATTGAATATGTAGTAGAATTAAAAAAGATATGCCTTAATAGGCATTAAAAGTGTGGTTTTATCGGAAGGAGAAAATATTTAATATGAATACAAAAGAATTTGAATTTATTGGAGATGTAAAGAGTTGGTCTGTAGATGGTTATAATTCAATTGACACACTTTATTTTGAAAAAGTAATAAATGAATTTATTAGGAATAATGATATTACAAATTATACAGTAAAAGAAGTTTCTTGTATCCATAATGAAGGGAAATGTAAAGTCATAATGCGATTAACATGGAATGATAAAAATAAAGACTTTCAAAAGAAAGATGTTATTTCTGTCTTAAATGATCTTAAAAGTGAGGTTGTCCCAAGATTGAGTTTAGAAACAGGACAAATAATTCCCGATATGAATGAAGAAGAAACGAAAAATATTACATTCAATGTTTAAATATAGCTGTTGAGTTAGTATCTAAATGCATGGAATGAAAAAGCAATTTGAATGGAGATAAAATGTGAAAATTTATAAATTAATTGGAATACTTGCGGATAGTGAAATTAGATTCATTAAAGGAGAATGGGAGTTTCATTAAAGAAACTAAAAATTATTTTGAAATTAAATCTGAAATGAGAACAAAAAGACTTAAGAAAGAAGAGTTGAATAAGATATTTTCGGATATTAACAATAATACTAAATATATCTCTTTTGCATGTTTTTGTGAAGAATGTAGTATTGTTGAAATAGAAGAAAAAATTCGTTTAAAATTAGAAGAAACTGTGAATCAATACCATGTAAATATTCAAGAATTAATGAAGGCGTTCCAATAAAATCTAGTTTCATTTGGCAATATGTCTTCATTTACAACTTTATAAATTAATTTAAATAGTTTATAATGAACTTACTATATTAAAAAAGGAGTGTTATTATGAAAACTATGACAACTGATAAAGGTGAATACGTCTCTGTTCATAATCATAGAGGTATTGACATTTGGATTTTAAAAGAAACTAATCCATCTAAAGGCGATAGTCTCAAATATATGACTAAAACAATTTCAGGAGAAGAATATTTTAACACGGTTCAAGAGGCTGTAGATGTTATTGATAAGGATTGGGAATAATTTATTCCCAATCCCAACAAACGAGGAGTCTATGCTATTTTAAGGAGGAATTCTCATGAAACTTTTAGATGATTATTTTACCATTCAAAAACAAATTTATGATTATTTTGGGTATGTCGATGATTGGAAAGTGATACCTCTTGATGATAGTAGGGAATATTTTTGGTATGAAAACGCAAATGAAGTTTACTTTGCAAAGACAAAAGATGATTTCCAAACGGAAAAGTATTATAGTAATGAGATTTTTACCTATAGACATCTACCTAAGTTTGTTTATAGGGCAGAAGATTTTACTATGATTGTTGTGGATACTAATACAGATGGCAACAAATTTTTACAAATATTTGATAATAATAAAGAGTTAACAAATAATCCGATAGACGAATAAAACTAATAATTGATAGTATTGGAGGGGGTATAATTAATGAATATCAATGATTTAAAAGAAAAGATTGATAATTTAATTGAAGATGGATATGGTAATTTAGAAATTTATAAAGATAGAGGAGATGGATGTGCAGATAGAATTATAAAATTACGTTTTCAATTGTTATATGAAGGTAAATTTTATCCTACAGACAGGGAAAATAATATGTATAAGAATATATTAGATCCTAGAATAGAAAATATTTTTAAATATGGGGAATGGGTGGTTAGATTTTTGTAAACACTTTAAAACTTTGATTTCGAGGAAGGAGTGATAAACAATTATGTGGATTGTTGGACATGATATGGATTATTATCCTAGAATTTATAAATTTGAAAAAGAATTAGACGCAATAGAAAAGTATAATGATATTAAAGAAGATATCATTATAGGTGAGCATCCAGATAATGATTCATGTGTATTTATTGCAAAAGTTAATAAGTATATGAAAGGGAGTGATTATGAATTAATCGACGATAAAACAAATGAAGAAATTAATGAATAGAATACTCATTTTAATCAGTTTTTTAACAAAGAGGTGGTATATTAATGTTCTTATTATTATATTTTGTATTGATTGCCCTGTTTTATGGATTTTCAAACAATTATGGGTTTCATATTAAATTTAATAAAGTTAAAGTGATATCTACAATCATATTTGCGATAATAACTATGCCGTTACCCATTTATCATAATGATCTTTCAAAATTATTTTGACTTTTAAACCTTAACAATATATACTATAAGTAGAAAATAAAAATACGGAGGGAATACATAAATGGCTAACAAAACAAAAGCAGAGACAAAAATGAGGAACACAAAAAATGATAAGAAAGTACATATTTGTCCGGCTTGCCATAGTGAAAAAACAAACAAAGTGACACTCACAACGTGGTTTTGTATGGATTGCGATGTAGAATTCGATTCCACAGATAAGGTATATACAATTCAATGGGATGGCACTTTGGTCGATCATTATGTTAATGAGTTTATTAATTGTGGATAGGAGTGAGAGATCTGTTTTGTCCTAAATGCAAAAGACTTCATTTTGAATCTGAATTAGTTTATTGGAAAGGAAATGTGGTTTGTAGGAGAACTGGGAAGAGGATTGGTAAGGTAAAATAATCGTTTTAACCTATTAGAATGGAGTGAAAATAATAATGCCAAAAATAAAATATAAAAGTTATACGTATTACAGAGATGACGAAGATAAACAGGAAGAAACATATGAAGTGTATGGAGTTAGGGTTTATGAACAAAAGCAAAGAGAATATGATAATTCATGGACAGAAGAAATAACCGAATTCTTAATTTATTCTGGAGGCTGGAGTTGGGTAGATTCTAAAAATTATGAGTCAGTAGAATAAGAAAGGAGGATTAAACATATGAGAGAAGGAGAACCATGTAAACACAGAGGTTGTTTAAATCATATTTCTCATCCATGTGAAGGTTGTGGTAGAGTTGGAGGTAAATATATTTTAGATTTTGCAATAGAATCTGAGAAATATGGATTATATATTATATATGATGGAGATAAACATAAAATAATGTTTGGTGGAAATTGTAGTCATTGTGGAGAATATTTTGAGAGTGAAATGATTTCATTGTTTTGTAGGAAGTGTGATAGAGATAATGGAAGGGGTTATATAAATGAATACATTAGAAATGGTAAATGAATTGAGAAAAAATCCAAACTTAAAAGCCCATTGTGTTGTTAGAGATGAATTATGGAAAGTAAAATGTGTTAACGGAAGCATAATGTGGGATGATCATTTTCATCCAAGACCAGGATTACTTAATATGAGTAATCGTATATTAAGACTTAACGATTGGAATATTTATAAAGAAGAAAAGAAAGAAGTGGAAATATTCCATAGATTGAATATCAAACTTAATAATGGTATTGGTAAATTACCAGAAGATAAAAATATTATTGGAGATATTTATGTTCAAACATTAGATGGAAAATTACATACAATCAGGCCAATTGGGAAAATGTTTGCTGTCCCAACAGATGACAAAGAAGTAGAAGTAATGTTTAAATATAAGGTTGTAGGATGTGTTTGTACATATTATGGTGATTATGGTGGTACTATTGTAATGGTTTGAATCAAATATTTGATTGGTAGAAAGGAAGTTTTAAAAATGAATATAATTAATTTAAGATCATGGTGTCAGAAAAATAATATTACATGTGCTACTTGTTCACAATCATATAAAAATTATTATTCGGAAACAGAATATAAATTATATTGTAATTGTGGCGGTATTTTGGTTAATGGAAAAGAAGTTTGTTTAGATTGGAACAGTCAGAGTAAATAAAATATTGTTTTGGTCTGGTTATGAAAGGAGGTGAATCATGTTTAAAAGGTTTAATTACAATTTAAGTAAAAATCCAGTGAGTGTAATTTGGAGCGTTTCTTTAAGTATGTTGCTTGGATGCTTATTTAATTTAGCAATACCACAAGAAGGTATTGTGTCAAAGGCAGAACTTGCTTTGATCTTATTTGGATTTTCGACAATATTTAATCTTATTGTTTCTACTTGGTTTATATATAAAGGCGAGATTAAACAAGTTAATATTACATATGTTTGCCCTACGGCAAGGAAGTATATGAGTCAACAAGAAATAAATGAAGTGGAGGAGAGGTAATAATGGATAATAATTTAGAAAAACTCTTAGATTATGTAACTAAAGAAGAAGATAGGTACTATGGTTATGCATTCAAATGTTTAGATGAAAATAATATGATAGGGAATATGGTTCATTCTGCTGAAGCAAGTGCTTTTCAAAGAGTTAGATATGCCATTGAAAGTCTATTAGAAAGCAATTGAAATGTGGATTTCGTTGGGATTAAAAGGAGGAAAGAAGATTGAGGATATTAACATTATTTAGGGGTGCTCCAGCTTGTGTAGACTGTGACACGGAATATTTTAATGGAGTAGAATGGAAAAGAATATCAGAATATACTGAAGGAGATAAAGTTTTACAATATAATGACGACGGAAGCTCTGAGTTGGTGAGTCCCTTGGAATATCACAAATATAAAGAAGACAATTTGTATTTAATTCAAACACAAGGAGTTAGTCAATGTGTTTCTTTGGATCATAATTTAGTATATATAAGTTCAAAAGGCAATATAAATAAAAAAGTTTTTTCAGATGTTTATAAACAACATTTAAAAAACAATCATGGCTTCAGAGGAAAATTTATAACTACTTTTAATACATATGGTAATGAAAATTCAGAACTTAACGAATTTGAATTAAGATTGACAGTTGCTATTTGTGCAGATGGCAATTATCCTAGAGACACCAATAGATGTAGAATAAGAATTAAAAAACAAAGAAAAATAGAAAGAATAAGATTTTTATTAAATAAATGCAATATTGATTTTGAAGAAAAAATATACAATGAGACAAATGTTGAAGGGTACATTAATTTTATGTTCAAATCACCATTGAGAATAAAAAATTTTCCTCATAATTGGTATAACCTATCGAGAAAGTGTTTAGATATAATTAGTGATGAATGTATAAAATGGGATGGTTCGATTAATAAACAAGACAACTCAATTGCTTATTATACTACTAATAAACAAGATGCTGATTTTATTCAATATGTTTTTTCATCTACTGGTTATAAAAGTGGTATATCTATTGATGAAAGAGAAGACAAACCCATTACTTATCGTGTGAGTAAATGTTCTTATAATTTGGTAGGAATATCTACAAAAGGGAGAGAAGAATATAAGGATAAAATAATTAAAGAATATAAAACACTAGATGGACATAAGTATTGTTTTACTGTTCCAAGTGGTATGTTGGTTTTACGAAGAGATGGTCATATAAATATTACTGGTAATTGTGGCAAGAGTACATTTATTAAAGATAATAATTTAGAACAATATGCTTTAAGTGCAGACAATATTAGGTTACTACTACAGTCTCCCATAATGACTACTGACGGAAGGTATGGAATTAGTCAAAAGAATGATAAAAAAGTTTGGGAATTGTTATTTGATATTCTAGAACAAAGAATGATTCGTGGAGAATTTGTAGTTGTTGATGCAACTAATTCTAAAACAGTTGAATTAAATCGATATAAAAGTATGGCAGAAACATATAGATACAGAATCATTTGTGTTGATATGACAGATGTTCCTATTGAAGTTTGTAAAGAAAGAAATCAAAATAGGAAACCTGATTATAAAGTAGTGCATGATTTTGTAATTGACAATATGTATGCTAGATTTGAGTCTCAAAAGATTTCTAGTGGAGTAAAAGCTATTAAACCAGAAGAATTTTGGGACACAATTACATATTCACCTTTAGATTTTTCTAATTATAAAAAGATTCATCATATTGGAGATTTGCATGGATGTAATACCGTCTTGCAAGAATATTTAGGTGGAGAATTAAAAGAAGATGAACTATATGTATTTGTTGGTGATTATGTTGATCGAGGAATTGAGAATGTAGAATTACTTAATTACTTGTTTTCAGTTATGGATAAATTAAATGTGATATTTTTACAAGGGAACCATGAATGTTTAGCAAAAGGAACTGAAATACTTACAAAAGATGGCTGGAAAGTTATAGAAAATATTACAAAAGAAGATGTGGTGGCACAATATGACCTCATATCAAAAGAAATTAGTTTTGATAACCCAATTGAAACAATTAAAAAAGAATCAAATACTATAATCAATTTCAATAGTCATAATATCAGACATAAGGTTACGCCTAATCATGATATAATATATAAAGGAGAAAAAGTTAAAGCAAAAGATCTTTTGAATAAACATAATTTAGAAGAACGTGATTTTACTCTATGGGGGTATACAAATGATAATGTAGTTAATATAGAAGATGATTGGATTAGATTATTAACATGGGTAATAATGGATTCTACAATTGTGGATAATATAAAAGGTAATCCAAATTCTATTAAAAAGAGAATCCAATTTAAATTTAGCAAAGAAAGAAAAATAAAAAGTGTTAAGCAATTGTTGGATAGAATGGACATACCTTATACTTTTCAAAAAGCAAAAATGAGTGACTTAAATAGAGTACAACCCTATTACATAAGAATATATGGAGAATATGCTAGAGATATATTCAATAAAATACATAATGAAAGATTAATACCTAACGAATGGAAATACTTTAATCAAAGACAAGTGTCTATATTTTTAGATACATTAATAAAATCAGACGGATATTTAAAAGCCAATAATATTGAGTGGAGAACAATTAACAGTCAAAATATAGATATTGTTCAAGAAATGTGCGTAAAAAACGGAATTATTTGTAAATATGATTATAAAGAAGGAAGTGGTTTTTCTAATGGAAAATATCAATATGTTGCGAGTATATTTTATTATGGAAGTGTTAACCATCCAGTAACGGTTACGGAAGAAGAATATAATAATTTGACTTATTGTTGCACAATGTCTAAAGGAACTTTGATTACTAGACTTGATGGTAGGGTTATTATTACTGGTAATTGTCATTTGTGGGACTATTCTAACGACATGCCAACAAAGAGTAAAGAATTTGAGCAAGTTACCAAAAGAGAGTTGAATAAATTGCAAATAGATAAGAAGAAATTAAGAATATTCTATAGAAAATTAAGACAGTTGGCATATTATACATATAATAATAAAGTAGTAGTTGTTACTCATGGTGGTATCAGTACAATACCAGAAAGATTTGAATTTCTTGCCACAGAACAATTGATCAAAGGAGTTGGAGAATATAAAGAAATGGAAATGGTCAATGGTAGATTTCTTAATTCAACTCCAAATAATTATTACCAAATCCACGGTCATAGGAACGTGGCAGATTCTCCAATTCAAATCAATGAAAGATGTTTTTGCCTCGAAGGAAAATGTGAGTTTGGAGGGTACTTAAGGATTGTCACATTAGATGACAAAGGATTTAATACTATTGAGGTTAAAAATAATATCTTTAAGCCTATTGAAGAGAAAATTGAATCAATTAAATCCGAAGAGATTGTAGTTTCTAATATGGAATTAATAGAGAAACTAAGAGCGAATAGATATGTCAGAGAATCTAAATTCGGTCACATATCTTCTTTTAATTTTACAAAAGATGCATTCTATAAAAATATATGGGATGAACAAACTATAAAAGCGAGAGGATTATTTTTTAATATTGAAACTGGAGAAGTGGTAGCTCGTAGCTATGAAAAATTCTTTAACGTCAATCAAAGAGAGAATGTCAAACTAGATAATCTTAAAAATGTATTCCAATTCCCTGTAACGGCATGGGTAAAATACAATGGGTTCTTAGGTTTAGTAGGGTATGATTCTAGTCGAGATGAATTATTAATTAGCTCAAAATCAAATCCTAATAGTGAATTTGCAGGATATTTTAGAGATATATTTAATGATACTCTTACTCTAGACCAGCAATCAGAGATAAAGGAATATCTCAAAGAACAAAAATCAACTTTAGTATTTGAAGTAATTGATCCCACTAATGATCCTCATATGATTAAATATATTTTCCCTCATTTAGTATTATTAGAAATTGTAGAGAATGATATCAATGAACCAAAGAAAAAATCATATGAAGAAATACAGTTGTTTTCAAATAAATATAATATACCTTTGAAAGTAAAAGCAAAGATATTAGATAATTGGAGAGAATTCTATCAATGGTATGAAGAAGTAACCGCAGATGACTATAAATATAAGGGGCAATATATCGAAGGATTTGTTTTAGAAGATAATGTTGGATTTATGACTAAAATAAAATTGCAGTATTATGGTTTTTGGAAACATATGAGAAGTGTTAAAGAGGACGTTTCTAGGAATGGATATACTAAATATACTAGTTCTTTAGCCACACCTCTAGCTAATGAGTTTTATGGATGGTTAAGGCATCAAACTAAAGAAGTATTAAGGAAAGATATTATTACACTTCGAGAGATGTTTTATACTGAAAAAGGAGAATATAATAATTGATTGGATTTGAAGAGTTAATTAGAGATAGAGACATTCATATTACTAATTTTGCTAAAGAAATTGGAGTAAGTCCTGGTACTATATGGGATTGGTTTAGAAGAGAAAAAGTACCTGACAAATGTTTAAAGATTTTATCTGAGAAATTTGATGTTAATGAAGAATATTTAAATAGGAAAGTAAATGACATCAATACATATAAACCTAAATCTACAAGAAATGAATATATAGTTAATAGTGATAAAACAATAATGATTGTAAATAGTAAGAAAGGAGGAAGGATAGATGTTGAAATAGATACTGAAGAATTAGATTTAGTAAAAGATTTATCATGGTTTGCAAGATTAGATAGAGGAAGATACTATATAACTACAACTTTAACTATTTGTGACATTGCAACTAAAAAATATATGACTAGAAATTTAGCCTTAACTAAATTAATTATGCGAGTTAATGACAAGAATATAAAAGTTGATCATAAGAACGGAGATTCATTAAAGAATTGTAAAGATAATTTGAGATGTACTAGTAATTCATTAAATCTTAAAAATAGACAAAATGGTAAAAATAAAAACAATACTTCTGGACATAGAAATGTATTTTGGAATAAGAAAGATGAGAGATGGTTTGTAGTTTTACAAATTGAAGGTAAGAGCAAATGTTTTGGTAGGTTTAAGTTTGACGATTTAGAAAAAGCAGGGGTACTAGCAGAGGAAATGAGACAGAAATATTATAAGGAATTTGCAGGGAAAGACTAATAAAAAAATACAACTCTCTCAAAAGAGTTATTTTAATCAAATGGAGGTGAAAATAATGAAAGAATTTATTCAAAATTATAGGGAATATTTTGCTACAATTATGGAGGATCAAGAATGGTTAAATAAGACAGACAAAGAGGTTTTAGTTTTTATTAACAATTGTGTTGATAATATATTATTTCCAAGTACAAAAACAATTCAAAATATGGAACTTAAGATGCTTAAAAATGCTTTTAGAGAAGCAAATAAATGAAACAGTTTTAATGGATCAAAAAAAAGGAGTGATTTTAAATGGCGATAAAAATTCAATTAAAAAGCGGAGTAGTACATAATTATCCCGATGCTAAATTAACTAAAGAATTCTTTGAAGATTGGTTGTTAAATAGTAAAACTGATTTTAATGCTTTAGAAAATGATAAGACTTGTATTATTTATAGATTATCTGAAATAGAAAGTGTTCAGATAGATAGGAGGTAACTAAACATAATGGATCAAGAAAAGATTGACTTAGCAAAAGCAGTTCTAGAATTGGCAGAGCATTTACCAGATAAAGTATATATGAATAATCCTATTGCGGTTGATAAATGGGTAAGACTAGCAGGTAAAATATTATCAATTGAGACATTTCCTGAACTAAAATTTTTTATTGAATAACCTTAAAGAACAGATTTAAAGGAGTAAAAAGGAAAATAAAAAATGAAAAAATACATATGCCCAAATTGCGGAGCGTTATCAACATCTGAAGAATGGAATAGAGAAACTAAAAAACAATTTAAAAAATATGATATTGTAGACATCATACCTATCGAACAAAATTCTAGTGGTAGTTATTTTAATTGTCCTAATTGTAAAGAGGAATTTAATATGAGTTTTATTAAACCAGAGGAATTTGAAATTGTAGAATATTTTATCGTGAATTCAGAATTAAACCTAAGCCCAGGGAAGGTTGCTGCCCAAGTAGCTCATGTTGCAACAATAATTGCAGTAGAAAATAGTTTTAAACGATGGGGATTATTTTGGCAATGGTATGAATTAGATCAAAAGAAAATAATTTTGCGTGGTAAACAAAAGGATTTGGAGAAGTTAATTGACGCAGGGTTTTATTACATAAGGGATAATGGGTTAACCGAAATTCCTTATGGAAGTCTTACGGTGGTAGGATTGCCACCTATGCTTAAACAAGATGCGAAAAAGTATGTGAAGAGATTACAATTACTATAAAATATAAATAGTAAAGGAGAAACATGCCATATAAAAATACTGAAGATAGAATGGGAATATATAAAATTACGTGTATTATTACAGGTAAATTTTATATTAGGATCGCTTAATAAGTGTAAGAATTGTGAGAAGAACAAGAAAATAAGTTTTGAGACATATAGTGAAATTGTTAAATATATAGAAAATACTTGCAATGAATGTATGGGAAGATTATTGTAAATTATTTAAACAATCCTAGCAAACAAGTTTTTTAAAGGATTTAATATTTAAGGATGATAATTAAATGTTAGGCAAATATCTTAAAGACATCGGTATAAAAGAGGATAATACTCATCAAGGTTGGAATAAAGATGATCCTAGACAGGAGAAATGGTCGAAAGAAAGAGAAATATATGGTTTTGATGAAAAGGAAACTTGGTCGATGGATTTTACATTTAAATTATGGTTATATGAAAGATTATCTATGTATAATGAAGTAAATAGTATTGATACGTCTTTTCATAAATACGAGTTCAAAGGGAAAACAATTACATTTCAAGAATGTATTGATAGGATGTTAGATGGTTTAAAGATTTATTTAACTATCGATGAATACAAAATGACAGATGCGCAAAAAGAGAAAGCTGATGATGTAGTTAGTTTGTTTGCTTTGTGTTTGGATAGTTTATGGTGGTAATAATTAGAATGTAATTTTGATTGCAAGTAATAGTTATACAATATAAATAAAATTTTTATAAAATAATAGGTATATTGGACAAATTATTGGTCATAATACTAATCATAAGAAAATAAAAAGGAGTGATTAGTATTATGAAACAAACAATAAATAATGTTCAAGCTCAAAAAGAGATTAAGAGGGGCGATATCTATATTGCAAATCTTCCCAACAGTAATGGATCTATCCAACAATTTAAGCGTCCCGTAGTGATAATTAGCAACAACGCCTGTAATCAATATTCCAATGTACTACATATATGTCCTTTAACTTCTGTGACCACAAAATCAAAATTACCTACTCATATACCCATCAGTAGAAATTCTGGCCTAAAAATGGATTCTATTGCTCTCTGCGAACAGTCCATGCCAGTCACGAGAGATTTGATTGAAGAAAAAATAGGACAATGCGATGAGGAAACTATGTTAAGAATTGATAGAGGAATCGGTATACAGTTTGGATTGGTAGAATTAAGAAATAAAAATGGTGTAGTTTATGCATAATAAAAATAAAGAGGAGGAAATAAATTAAATATTGACTAAGAAAACTAATAAGAAGACAACAGAACAATATAAACAAGAATTAGAAGAATATAATTTAAAATATGATACAAATATAAAGTTAAAAGAAGGAGTTGAATATATTGGTGCTAATACTAAAATACTACATACTTGTACGTGCGGCAAGGATTGGTTAGTCAGTCCTTCTGGTATTATAAATAGAAAATCTAAAAGTAGTTGTGGATTGTGTTATACATTCGCAGAATGGGGGATAGATAATTTAGGAGAAGATTTTCTTAAAGAATATTGGGATTATGAGAAGAATAATGAATTAGGCATTGATCCTTGGAAAATTAATTATAATAATTACAAAAAATTTTATATCTTTTGTAGAAAGAAAAACTATCATGGAAGTTATCAAATTAGTGGTTCGGATTTTATAAGAGGTAATAGATGTAGTTATTGTAAAGGACAAAATTCTGTACATCCTAAAGATAGTTTTGGACAATTTTTAATAGATTCGTTTGGTGTTACTGCGTTAGAATTATATTGGGACTATGATAAAAATACAATTGACCCTTTTAAATACACTAAATATACTAATAGAAAAGTTTGGATTAAATGCCAAGAAAAAGATTACCATGGGAGTTATGATATTCTTTGCGGAGAATTTATTAGTGGAGGGAGGTGTGGGTATTGTAATTCGCGTGTAAAAGTACATAAATATGATAGTTTAGGATATTTATATCCTCAAACAATAGAAATTTGGTCTGATAAAAATAATAAATCTCCATATGAATATACCCCAGGAAGCAGTACAAAAGTTTGGTGGAAATGTAAAGAGTGTAAACATGAAGATTATCCACAAATAATATATAGTGCAAAAAATTGTAATTTTGGATGTCCTGAATGTGTAAGAGAAAAAGTAGAGTCTAGAATGGCAACAACGCTTAAACAAGTATTTAAGCATGAAGATCATGATACAAAATGGGAATATGATATAGGATTTAGAACAGATAAAAATGGTGTAAGCAAATATGATATTTATGTTCCAAGATTAAATCTATTAATAGAATGTCAAAGCGAATATCATGATGATGAAATACATATGGCGCGAGATAAACTTAAAAAGCAATTTGCAATAGATAATAAATATAATTACATAGATTTAGACCACAGAGATTATTCTCCTTTGGAAGCAATACAGATGTTTTTCCCATATATTAAAGAAATGCCAGAATATATTGATGATAGTAAAAATACAAGAAGAGATTGGGACGTAGAAGAAGCACAAAGATTATTAGATAATGGTTATAATTTTGATGAAGTTGCTGAATATGTAGGAGCAACTAAAGGTGCTATAAGTTATTCAATTTGGAACAATATCTTAATTAAACCAGATGATTATCATCAAACAGGAACTATAAAAATTATTTGTTTATCTAAGGATTATAAATTTGTTAAACAATATAATTCTGTGAGAGATGCAACAAAAGATTTAGGTCTTGCGAATAACTCTGCAATTAGTAGTTGTTTGACCAAGAGGATAAGATCAGATACTAATAAAGTTCGTGAGTTTGCAAAAGGTTATAGATGGATGTATTTGGTAGACTATGAGAATATGATTAAAAAAGATGATGAACCTCCGTAATAATACATAAATAAAATAATAAATAATAAAGGAGAAAATAATATAGAATGATTGAAACTGTTTTCTTATCTTTTTTAGTTGCCAAATGGAATAACTATAAAATACTTCCTATTTTTAAAAAATGGAGTATTTACCCTGTTATGTTTATGGTGCTTCTATACATTTATCTTGAATCGACAATTTGGCAAGGTGATTATTCTTTAGTTAAATATACATATTTATTTAAAACTGTTTATTTAAGTTGTTTCTTATTATTGGCGATATCTTATAATAAAATGAAGTTATATTTTTGTTTTATTCCTCTTGTTTGGATAGGTAGTATACTTAATACAATTGCAATAAGAGCTAATTCAGGGAAAATGCCAGTATTTTTTTCTAACTCATGGGCAACTGGATATGCAAAACATGATATGTTTGTTAAAGCATTACCGTATGGAGACTATCATATAATGGGAGATGAATTTACAAAAATGATACCGCTTTGTGATGTGTGGGATTTCGGATGGTGTTGTATGTCGCCAGGGGATTTAATATTCAGATCGTTTGTATTTATAATTACTTACAATTCCATAAAAGCGTCCAACCAAATACATATAATAAACAAAATATAAAATTATTTATTGACTTATATACTTTGCATATGGTATAATTATCCTAAGATAAATAATAAGATAAATAATAAGAGATAGGGAGTAGATACATATGCAAAGTACAATTAATGCCTTATTAAACATGTTTTTAGTAAGTTTACCAGAAGAATTGTTCGTTGTAGCAATAGTATTAATAGGTATAAGTAGAGATGATTTATTAGATATCAGAATGTGGAAAGATAATATAAAATGGGTCGCTTTACCAGCAATTGGAATGTCTTTTATAATAAGTTTTGCAAGATTAACAAATATTTCAAAATCTATTGCCCAAATAACTGGTATACTAGTATTATATTTATTAACATTAGTTGTTATAAAAAATAATAATTTACTTCAAGAGAAGATTAAATACTTTAAAGCATTGTTTTATACAATATTAGGAATTTTCATTATTTCAATATTAGAATGCTACTACCCGTTAATATTATCTCTCACAAAAACAAATATCTTATACATAAACTCCAACTTTATTTTGAATTTTTTATGTTCATTACCAGCAAGAGTAATAGAATATTCTATATTGACATACTTAATAGTAAAAAAAAGTGAAGATGTAAAAATTAAGTTATTTGATATAATACTAAAAAATAGTTTCTTAAAAAGATCAATGTTTAGTTTATTGATAGGTATAATGATTACAATGATTTACTTAATTAAACTAATAGGAATAGATTTAATTTTAATAAATTTATCGTTTTTTGAACAATTAATTATAGTAGTTATGATGTTTATTATCCCGACGATTACTATAACATTTATATTATTAATAGTTAATTATATCCTAAAAGTTGAAAAAAGAATACACCAGACATACGAAAATCTTGCTACGCAGGATATAGTAATGGATGATGTAAAAATTAATGAAAAAGGAGGTGAATTCTAATGAAAAACAAATATACTATTATTGCAGGATGTCTTATCACAATTGCTACAGTATGTTCCTTATGTTTAGCTTCCGCAATGTGGAGTTATCAACCAGAAACCCTTAAATGTTTCGAATAAGTTCATATTACATATAGGGAAGGCTACGGTCTTCCCTATAATCATAAAATAATGTAATGACAAAAAATAAAATATATATTGACATACATATCCATTGTAAGATATAATTATATTATTAAATACCGAATATTGAAATATCTTACTAAAAATAAAAAGGATGTGTATTGATATGTTTAACAAATTAATTACTAGGAAATCTAATACTGAGGAAAATGCTAAAAAAGATTTTAAGAAACTTGCAAATTACGTTATACTTGCAAAAGGTAATAGATCAATTGATAATTTTGCAGCAGATTGTAAGGTTAGCGGGGATTATATGGAGGGTGTAATTAAGACTAAAATGTCTACATACCCAGATATAACATTTCTAAAGGTAATTTCTGATAATTCTCAAGGGCGAGTTTCGTTTAAGGATTTGACTTTGGCTTGTGGATATTCTAATTATACAAATAATGATTTAGAAAAAATTAGAAATATAAAAATAGAACGTGGAGGAATATATTTTTGTAATTTTTCTGACAGTGGGATTGATTCAGAGGTGATAGGACATCGACCTGTGCTCGTGGTGCAAAATCCAAAAGGTAATTTATTCAGTAGTAACACAAAGGTTTTAGCAATAACTAGTCGTGTAGGCAGTAAACCGCCATTACCGACTCATGTTTTTATAGGAAAGGAGCATGGTTTAAGATGTGATTCTATCATTTGTTGTGAATTAGAAGACACAATCAGTAAAAGAAGATTAATTTCAGGATCAGGAGTAGTAGAAAAAGTAGCAGAATGTTCGAAAGAATTAATGATGAAAGTTGCCGTTGGACTTGGTAAGGCAGACGGATATATTCCTTTAGATGTTCCTGAAAAGTTTGCTATTGAAGTTCTAGAAACTTTTAACAAAGAGAGAACACAAAAAACATTTCAATATCAAAATAACTATAATACAGGGAGGCAAGTAGCATTTGCCTAAATTGAAAGGAGTTTAAATGAATCTAATTCAAATTATATCAAATAATTTAGCTCATAAAATGGTAAAGAAAGTACCATTAGATCAAATTGAATATGCTTGGGGATGGATCGCAGGGGTATTTCCACAACTCTCTCATAAGTTTAATATTAAAAAAATAAAAACCACTGAAGAACTTATAAGCGTATATAGTCTAGCATTCATGTTTCCTGTTGGTGCGGTATTTAAAGGTTTATTATTAGTATTGTTGTCATTAATCTTGGGAGTCTTTTCACCTGCCATTGTAGTAGTCTTAACTTTTATGTCTTTAAGACCAATGGCAGGTGGATATCATTTTAAAACATATAATAAATGTACAGTAATATCTTTAATTCAATTCATTACAACATCGCTAATAGTAAAATACACTCTCCAATATTGGCCATTTTTAGGAATTTGGTATTTATTTATTTTTTGTGTTGTTATGACATTATATATAGTTTATCGCTATATTCCAAGAGACACGCCAAATAAACCAATTGCAGAACAATTAGAACGTCATAAATTTAAACGATGGTCATTATATTATTTATCCATATGGGCCGTATTAATGACCATCTTCTTGCTCTTTAATATAAAAATAATTGTCATATCAAGTTGTTTCGGTTTACTTTTAGAGTTGCTAAGTATTTCTAATATAGGTTATAATTATATCTATCCCTTACTAGACTCAAAACAAAAACCTTAAGACAACGATACCCTTAAACCAAAATCCATCCAACCAATAACAACACAACAAAACAAGACCAAACATAATCAAATAACATATATCTTTAAGTGAATTATATCTTGCTTTTTTGTTTATACTATTATATAATATAATTATGATACATATTGATACATATTGATACATATTGATACAAATTACATGTATCAATTAAATTAATATCCAAGGAGGAATAAACATGAAGCAAGACCGTCAAAAACTTGAAGATGTTTTAGATTTAATCGTCGAAGAATATTCAGTTGATACTAAGATTCAAGAAAAGGTTATTTCTAAGTTGATTGAAAAAGGAATTAGTCGAGGTAGAACTACTGGTATATTTACCAAAGTAACTCCATTAGTATATCTCACAGAAAATGAATTATGTTTATTTGTAAAACATCTTTATGAATTTACACATGAATTAAAAATCAAGCCAAATGAGTGGTTTACTGATATTGAATTATCATATGCAGATTCATATCAAAAAACCGAAGAAGAAAAAGTAAAATATATTATGTTACACAATGTTGACCAAATCAGCGAGTCTCAATGGTTGTGTACAAAAGAAACTTATCAAAATATTGGTTTGTATATGGGAAATGGATTATTAACATATAACCCAAACACCCAAAGACCACTCCAGAAAAGGAAAAGTGGAAACAAAATAATTGAATCCATTGATATTGACCCAGATAAAGTTGCTGAAATCGCCAACTCTATGTTAAATAATACGTTTTGCCCCAATGCCATAACATGGAATATACGCAAGATAAAAGGCATTCAGAAATTTAAATATGATAGTAAAGCAAGAACCTTATTAATTGAACCTGATGGTATATCTACGTCAGTGGACATAATTGACGGAGCAAATCGGACAGGGGGAATGCTAAAATGCATTGAAAAAAGTAAGGACATTCAGAGGGTAACTAGTATTTATATTCATCATGTTACAGAAGAAAGAGCGAATGAAATAATTGAACAAGAAAGTTTGGCAGCACCCATCCCACCGGAATCCATCCAGTATAAAAGTTCTAGCAATATTAATATGTTAACTGCAAGATCAATTAATGAAAAGCAAAAGAAAAATGAAATGTTTAACCGCATTGGATTAAATGAACAAGAGCTAAAAGTTGAAAATAAACTAGTTACGTTTGACACTTTGTCAAAAACGATTGATTATGTATATGATTTAAAAAATTTACCTATTACAGAGTCAGAAAATGTAGAAGAGTTTTTAATAAAACTTTTTAATATTTGTATTGGTGTAAATTATGAATCTTTTAACAGTAAATTAACTGAAGCGAGAGAGAATTCATATGTTTCATCAAACAATATGTTTATTGGATATGTTGTTTTAGGTGAATTAGTTAAACAAAAATATGGTGATGATTGGAAAAATCAATTGACTAAAATATTAAAAACTTTAGACTTTAGCAAAACAAACGATATTTGGAAGAAAATTGGTATTGAAAACAATGTCAACAAAAAAACAATGGATAAAATATCTGACTATTTTAAATCTATTGTTGCTCAATGGGAGGTTCAATAAAATGGATCATAAATTATTTAATGAAGATCGTAAAAATTGCTTCTTAAATGAGAAATATCCAAATGAATCAACCAGATCAACAAACACTTCTATTTTAAGAAGCGTAGGAAGATTTGAGTATGAACTAGATAAAGATTTGTGTAGTTTTAGTTACGAAGAAATTAAAGACTTATTAATTGGAATGAAAAAGAAATCTCTTAGATCAATGGGTGTAGCTTATGCAATTATTATGCAATATTTAGACTGGTGCTGTTTGGATAAACACTATTCTTCAATGAATGTTTTGAAACTAGTCAACAAGGAAGACTTAAAAAAATACATCCATAAAGTTGCTCAAAAAAATTCATTTATTTCAAGAGATCAAATGTATGACTACTGCAACAGACTCCACAACTACGTTGACAAAGCATTAATAGCATTACTATACGAAGGAATAAGAGGCAGAACTAAAGAGGGATTTTCCTATGAAGAAATAAGAAATCTCAAAAAGACTGATCTTATTCCAGAATTTAATATAGTGAATGTTATTAAAGACCCCGATGACTTAATTAAAAATCCTTCACCAAGAAAAGTTCAAGTGGATCAAAGAACTATGGATATCCTAATAGCAGCATCTAAGGAAGAATATTATCATAAATCAAATGGTGATGCAACAGACACATTTTCTATTTTACCACTAAAGGATACCCCCTTTATTATTAGGTCTATGGACGTATTCTTTAGCGATGATGATAGAATGACTCCAGGAAATATTAGTTCAAGATTTAGAAATTTTAGAAGTTATTTAAATGTAAAGTTCTTAACACCAACTCTTATATTTAAAAGTGGTTTATTAGATAAATGCTTATCAATGGAGAAAGAATTAGGGGAATTGAAGCCGGATCACTTTAAACAACTATACAGGAATTTAGAATTGGATGAAAGAAATGGCAACTCTTTAAAGGAAATGTATGACAGTTACAAAAGTAGTCTAACCCCAAAGTAATATTTGGGGTTAGATTCCCTAACCAAAATTTAAAATTGTCATAAGGTAAAAAATAAAATTAGTTAAAAAGTAATATTTTGTCGAAAGACTGACTAATAAAGGGGAAAGAAAAAGTTGATATTAAGTATGAAAGGTGGGATAATGTATGTACACATAGAACGAACTACAGTTCTAAAACAATGTGTAGAAAGGAACAAGTGTTTTGGTTTCACTATAAAAATAAGAGGAGAAGATGTAATGAGGAAAATAGAAGAGTATGCGCTTAAGGACAGTAAGGGGAATTATGTGGGGATAAATTCTATTACATTTGACGAAATCACTAAGCAAGATATATATTCTTCTTCAGAACAGCTTATAAATGGATTTTATACATACTCTAGCGAATTAGATGCAATCACATGTTTGCATGTTCTCCGAGATAAGGGAATTAAAATAAAATTTGGTATACAATTCCATATAGAAAAAATTGATATTATGGAAGTAATGATTAAAGAGCATAAGATGGGGATAAAAAAATGTCCATTTAAATATGAAATAATAAAAGGAGGAATGACGATGGATGATTATATTAAAAGAAAAATTGAATATATGGGGCAATAGCCCCTTCTCTCTTATATTTCAACTAATCAAACAAAAATAAAATACATACGAAAGAGGAAACTAAAATTGAAGAAAACTAAACTAATCACAGCACGAAGATTCGGAATCTTTGTGTGTATCTTCACTACTTTAGTTGTTAGTCAAGCAGGTAATCATAATATTATTGAAAACAATATTAAAACAGAGAAATATAAGTTTAAAACAAATTTTCCAATTAATGAAATCCATAAAACGCAACATTATACTACAAAGAAACCAATTCCATCAATTGAAGTCATAGTGTCGGCGTATGACTTGTCTTACCAATCTTGTCAGAAATCAAGAAATAATTCACAGTATGGTATCACTAGTTCTGGATTTGATTTAAAAGGGCATACATTATCTTCAGCAAGAGTAATTTCAACAGATCCTAAAATTATCCCAACTGGCAGCAAAGTAAAAATTGTTTTTAATGATCCTAAATATACAAAGTATAATAATGTGTATTATGCATTGGATCAAGGTGGTTTAATAAAAAATAACCACATCGATTTGTTTATTGGTGATTTCAGAAAGTCTACTAAAATGGCAAATATATTTGGAGTTACAACCGCTACTGTAACAATACTAAAATAATTACATAGAATAAAATATAAAGACAAAAATAAAAATATGAAGAGGGGAAGGGATCAAGATGATTAGTCCTTTAGATTTTCCTGTGAAAAATGACTATAATGTCTATATTGGTTTAAGATTTTTTAATGAAAAAAAAAGAATTAAGAAAACTACAGCCTTAGAAAGAGAAATGATTGAAAAGAAGAAATTAAACAAAGGTAATTTTAGAATTTCCAGACAAGGTGATTGTTTAATTTGTGAGTATTGGGATTCAAGTATTTATTATTAACTACGTGTCTTCTTAAAGTATAAAATAAATATCTAGAAAGAAGAGTGAAGGACTTATGATTATCACTAAACCAGTTGAGGTAACAGAAATTAAACAAATTCCTGTAGGTAAGGTGTGTAATAAATGTGGTCTCCCATTTGAAATATATGATGATAGAATTCAATCCTCAAATACTCCTTTAGGAGAATATGGTAACTGTAAATCAGAAATATGTGATAATTGTTGGATAGAATTCATAAAAACTTTTGCTATAGTTCCTACTAATTTTATGAGTGACCCAAATTTTACCTCTTCCTTTGATTTAGATCATAGCTTACATCAAAAATTATTTGATCATTGGAAAACGACTGGCGAGTGGGAATGTAACGAAAATCCATATAGAGATTATTATTGTAGAGATGGAATGGAAGATGAAAGTGAATTAAATGAAGAAGAGAATGATACAATAATTTATCAGTTTGAATATTATAAACCAGAAGTCACAGAATAAAGGAGAGAACTATAATGAGAATAAAAATTACTAAAAACAATCCTAATTATAATAGTAATATCACAAATATTAAAAAATATATTGGTCAAGTATTCGATGTCGAAACATTTAATACTAAAGATAAATCTGCAATTGTTTTTGTCAAAGATATGGGAAATATAATTATTCGTCCAGATGAATATGAAGTGGTTCATGGCAAAGACATTGCAAAAGAATTAAGCGATTATGTTAAAAACCATTATCCACATGAATTGGAATGTCAAGATGTGATTGATTTTATTTTAGAGAATCGTACTGAGATATTTAATATATTGAGGTGATAAAAATAATAGGAATTTTATATGGAAGGAGGTGATTTCTAAAAGTTAAAAAATAAGCAATTATCTATTGAGATTATAGAATTCATGAAAGATAAAGAGATTGAATGTAGTGAAGAAAAATTTCAAATTTATTATGGTTTTGCTGAGAGTCAATTGAAAAGCGAAACTAATTGGATGCCATGTGAAAACTGTGATAACCCATTTTGTAATTCACTGGAATTGAGAGTATGGTATTGTCCAAATCAATCATAGAAAGAGGTAAAATAAAAATGTTATTAGAACAAATTAAATCAGACTCTCTTGAGGCACGTAAGGCTCGAAAAACTGATACCGCAACATTATTAACAACCCTATATTCTGAAGCTTCTATGGTAGGAAAGAATGCCGGAAACAGAGAATCTACAGATGCAGAAGTATTACAAGTCGTTGAGAAGTTTGTTAAGAATGCAAATGAGATTCAAACAATTCTTTTGAAAAATAATAAAGATACTTGTAATATTGTTTCAGAAATTAAAGTTTTAAGTAAGTATTTACCTAAGAAAATGAGTGAAGATGAACTTGGTCATGTTATCAGAGGTATAATTAAAGGATTGACTTCGATACAAGATAAATCTCCAAAACTAATGAGAGAGGTTATGGGTATGCTAAAATTATTGCATGGTGGAAAGTACAATGGAAAGATGGCGAGTGAAATTGCAAAGAAAGGATTGAGCAAATAAATGATATTAAGTAATGAAGAATTAATAAAACTAGAAGTTCTAATTCTTGGCCCAATAGATGAGGAAGATAACAATAATTGTATGAAATGTACACTTAAAAATCCATGTTGTGGTTTAATTGATGTATGCAATAAATATGGGTTATTTAATCTTATTGGTGGAGCTAATGATATGGTTAGAGATTTATTTGATACTATTGATAATTTAAAAGATCAATTATTTAAAATGCGAAAGGAGTGATTAATATGAAACAACTAATCAACAATATGTCAAAAGAGTTATTACCATATGTAAAATTAAATATAATTATTAATACATTAGATAAAATTATTTCACGTTTTGTGTCTTTATTGCTGTTTGGTGTGGGTGTATGGTTGTTATTTAAACTTTTAAATCAGATAGTCCTAGTATTTGGTTTACGTTAAATTTAAGGGTAAAATTCATCTCAAATAGTGATAAATTAACATACTTACAAATGGAGTAATTATTACCACAATCCCTAAAATTGTAATTACAATTCTTTTAAATCTCATTTCAATCACTCCTTAATATAATAAAAAGACCTTACCCAAAAGTAAGGCAAGGTTGGATGTAAGACGAGAGCATTTTTGTTGACAAAGTTATAATGCCCAATGTAGTCATAATTATACACTAATAAAGATAGAAAGGAGACGCAATAAAAAATGAGCAAATTAGTTAAAATAGAAGAACTAAATTCTGAAGAACAAGATTTTTTATGGATTAATAATAAATGTCCATTTTGTGGATCAATTATTCATAATAGAGATTTAAAAGTAGAAATCCCTTATTGGATTTGTTATCGATGCGATAGCCAATTTATTGTGGAGTAATATCTAAATCTAATACATAAATAAAATTTAATAAATAAGGAGATGGAAAGGATGATGGGAAACACATGTAATCTAACGACAAAAGATAATAAGTGCAGAATTATTTGTTGGAAATATGAAGATAAAAGATGTTGTTATTTTTGTGTTGAAAATAATATTTGTGAAAAACCTTGTGAGTGGATTAGAAGGATTATTAAGAAAAATAAGAAAGGGTGATTAATATGAAATGCATCAAAGAAGCATGTAAACTAAAATACATATCAGATAATTGTGGATTTTGTGAATTATTAAACACATTTGTTCATGGTGAAGAGCCTGATTGCTTACTGTCTGACAAGATTGTGCAAGTAGAAAATGAGTTGAGAGAGTATCAATGTGCATTGGATAAGATAATTATGTATCATTATAAGAATCAGAATAAGGAGGTTTAAAAATGGACGATGAACTAGTAGAATATTTTGTTGTGAATTCTGAATTAAACATGAGTTGTGGCAAGATTGCTGCACAAGTTGGTCATGTTGCAACAATGATTGCGATAGGCAAAAACAACAAACGATGGGATTTGTTTTGGCAATGGTATGAATCAGATCAAAAGAAAATTATTTTACGAGGAAAACAAAAAGATTTGGAAAAATTAATTGGGCAAGGATTTTATTTTATAAGAGATAATGGGTTAACCGAAATTCCTTATGGAAGTCTTACGGTGGTAGGATTGCCACCTATGTTAAAAAGCGACGCACAGAAATTTGTGAAGAGATTGCAGTTGCTATAAAAAATGTATTCTATACTTAAATAGACAAAAATAATCATTAGGAGGAATAAAATATTTGAAATTATATTATAAAGATGAATATGCGAAACTTATTCATGGTGATTGTAGTGAAGTTTTAAATAATATGATAGAAAAAAGTATTCAAGTAGATATGATATTAACTGACCCTCCGTATGGAATAGAATATCAAAGTAATTGGGGAAGAAATGGCAATAAATTAGATAAAATAAAAAATGATGACAACCTTGATTGGTTTCAAAATTTTTCAGATCAATGCTATAAAACACTAAAAGATAATTCAGCGTTCTATTGTTTTACAAGATATGACGTATACCCATTAATGTATCAGTGTTTGGTGAAAAGTGGATTTAAAGTAAAAAACCTTTTAGTTCTTCAAAAAGGACAGAAGGGAGGGAACGGTGATTTACAAGCTCAATACGCAAATGATTGTGAATACATAATATATGCTAACAAAGGCAGAAGAAAGTTTAATAAAACACAACTAGCTAAGACAGATGGTAGAAAGGGAGCAAGTGAATACAGAACAAGATTACCTAATGTTTGGTTTGATACAAATTATAATACATATCCAAAATCTACAGTAAATGTTTCAAATCAAAATGAAGATTTAATTCATCCTACAGAGAAAAATATTGAGTGTTTAAATTGGTTTATAGAAATTAGTAGTAATATAAATGATATAATATTAGATCCTTTTTGCGGGAGTGGAAGTACATCTGTTTCAGCCAGGAATTTACATAGAAAAAGTATAGGAATTGAATTAGAAGAAAAATATTGCGAATTAACTAAAATTAGATTAGAGAGCATAGCCTGAAACCATTGCTATAAGCCACTTTTAGAAATACATATTTCCTATGAAATCAGGATTTTGAGCTATTTAGAAAGGAGGGTTTATGTCTGGTCTTACACCTGAAAAGAAAAAACAACTAAAAGAACTTATGGGTAGTTGCCCATCACCTATTAGTTGGAGTTTGGTAAGTATGGAGGAGAGATATAAGATGATTAAACCATTAATTGAATTAATAACTTGTGAATCAGGAGATTGGGAGGTATTACAAGTAAATTTAGGTGAAGATTTTGTACGTGAAGGGCATAGAGTCTCAAATGAAGATTGGATTAGGTTATTGAAGGAGTTAGGGTATCCAGTTGTAGAGAAACTTTTAAAGGATGAAGATATGGAATACGGTGATTATAATGTAAAAGGGATTGATGAATAAATAATAAACATTGAAGAATTTGAGACAAATAAAGTTTATAGACATTATAAAGGAAATTATTATTATGTTATGGATTTAGCAGAGCATACAGAAACAAATGAATTAATGGTTGTATACCATGCTTTATATAGTGATTATGAGTGTTATGTTAGACCATTTGCTATGTTCGTGGAAGAATTGGATGATGTTACAAAGGGTTTATATAAACAGGAATATAGATTTGTGCCAGTCGATATGAGCAAATAAATGAGAAGTTTCATGCTAATTTGTAAATAAAAATAAAATAATAAATAAGAAAGAGGTAATTAAGATATTAGAATTAAATAAAGTACATAATATAGATGCAATTGAAGGATTGAAAAATATTCTTCCAGAAAGTATTGATATGATTTTTACAGATCCTCCATATAAATTAGTGGCTGGAGGTAGAAAGAATTCACTTCTAAGAAACAATGATGGTGAGAATCCATTCACGACATCAGGAGAATGCTTTAATTATAAAACGCCAGAATTTAGTGAATGGATACCTCTTTTATATCCCATTATGAAAAATAGTAGTTACATATTTATTATGACAAATGATAGAAATATGAGAGTAATTTGGGATGAATGTGAGAAAGCAGGTTTTGTATTTTGTGAACTTTTAGTAATGAATAAAACAAATGCAGTACCTTCATCTTATTTCTATAAATCATGTGAGTTTATTCTTATGTTTAGAAAGGGTGGGTATAGAAAACTTGAAAAATTTGGTCAGAAAACAGTATTTGACGTAGTGATGCCAAGAGGTAAAAATAAAGTTCATCCAACTCAAAAACCAGAAGAATTAATTAGACCAATTATAGAAAGTTGTACTAAAGAAAACGAAGTGATACTCGACCCATTCATGGGTAGCTGTGTGGTGGCAAAAGTAGCAAAAGATATGGGTAGACAATTTTTAGGGATTGAAATTGATAATACATATTTAAATAACTCATTAATTAAATAATACATAAAAACTAACCTCTCTCATACTCACTTATACTCTTAAATGCTCCGTTTTTCAAGACCATAAATTCCCTTAAAATTGTGATTTTAGAGGGTATAAAGACAAAAATAAAATATTTGACATCGTGACTTAATTCATGTATTATTAAACATAGGGATTAAGTCTAAATTTTTATATAAGAAAGAAGGAATGTGTAAATGGATAAAATGATTCAAATGAAAGAACTTGTAAAAGAACTTAATAAGCACTCTTACGAATATTATACTTTAAGTAATCCAAGTGTCTCAGACAAAGAGTATGACGCGAAATATCGGTCACTAGAAGCTTTAGAAGCAGAATTAAATGTAATACTTCCCGACAGTCCGACACAAAGAATTGGAGACGTTGTATTAGATAAATTTGAGAAACATGAACACAAAGCCAGATTATATTCGATGGATAAGGCACAAAATATAGAAGAACTTGATATTTGGCATAATAAAAATATACAATTTGCAAAACAAAATAAATTACCAAAACTTCAATATGTTGTAGAGAAAAAATTCGATGGTCTCACAATCAATAATACATACAAAGGTATACTATTGTCTTCTGCAACTAGAGGCACTGGTGGAATTAAAGGAGAATTAGTTACAGCACAAGTTAAAACAATCAAATCAATTCCATTAAGTATCCCCAGCGATATTTTATTAGAAGTACATGGTGAAGCGTATATGAAGAAAAGTGTATTTAATAAGTATAATGAAGCTGTTCAAATTCCTTTAAAAAATGTAAGAAATGGTGCATCTGGAGCAATCAAAAATTTAGATGCAAATGAAACTGCTAATAAAAATTTAGATGCTTTCTTTTATGATATCGGTTATAGCGAGGGATTAAAGTTTAATACTTACATGGATATGATGAAATTCATTGAGGATATGAGATTGCCAGTTGATCAAGATTATTATCTCTGCAACACTATTGAAGAAGTTAAAGAGAAAATTGCATTAATTGAAAAACTTAGACCAAATTTAGATTATGAAATAGATGGCGCAATAGTAAGCATCAATGATATTCAAACAAGAGAATTAATGGGATTTGCTACAAAATTTCCTCGATGGGCAATTGCATATAAATATGAGTCAGAAGAGGCAACAACAGAAATATTGGATGCAGAATTCAACACAGGAAGAACTGGAAAAGTAACTCCTAGAGGTCTAGTAGAACCAGTTGAATTGATGGGAGCGACTGTAAATTATGTAACATTAAACAGTATGGATGATATTAAACGCAAAGGGGTTAAAATTGGTGCAACAATATTTATAAGACGCTCAAATGACGTTATTCCTGAAGTCTTAGGTGTTGTGGAAGATAGTGTTACAGATGATATGCCAGATATTAAAATGCCAACACATTGTCAATCATGTGGAAGTGAATTAGTTCAAGATGGGGTACATTATTTTTGTATGAATTCACTAAACTGTAAAGCACAAATTGTAAAATCAATAGACCATTTTGGTAGTCTTCAAGCTATGAATATTGATGGATTTAGTGAGAAGACAGCAGAATTATTTATTAAAAATGGAATTATTGATAATGTTTTGGATTTATTTAGTCTTGAAAGTAGAAGGGAGAAAATAATCAAGTTACCTAAATTTGGAGTCAAGAAATATAATAATCTAATTCAATCTATTGAAAATTGTAAAACTGCAACATTGCAACAATTTATTTTTAGTCTGGGGATTGATGATATTGGGTTAGGAGGTTCAAAGAATTTATGTAATCATTTCAATAATAATATAAATGATATTATGAATGCAACAAAAACAGAATTGTTAAAAGTAAAGGATTTTGGTCCAATTACATCTGATAGTGTTTACAGTTATTTCAATAATAAAGATCATCGTTTACTGGTAGAAGGGTTGTTAGAATACATTACATTTAAGAGTGAGGGAAAGAAGGAAGTGAGTGATGTGGACGGTATTTTAAGTGGTAAAAAGTGTTACTGTACAGGCACGTTCGAATCGTATAAGAAGGAAGAATTAAAGAATATTGTAGAGGGATTAGGTGGAGAATTTGCAAATGGATTTAATAAATCTTTGGATTTTTTAGTTGTAGGAAAATTAAAAGGTTCTTCAAAAACTCAAAAAGCATTGGACGCAGGAGTTAAAGTATTACAAGAGAATGAATTTTTAACGATGATAGGGGAAATAGATTAGAATAATAATTGAGCGAGGGGTTGAAAAACAGATCCAGTCACAATAAAAACCGAATCCCAAACGGTGTGATTAATAATAAAACTGGGTGTTTGCTCAATTTATAACACGAAATGTTTAAGGACTAACTAGGATTTGGTCACTGAAAATTACAAAAGGCTTTTTGGCTTAGTGTTTCACTTTTGTAACTGTTAGTCCTTATTATTCAACAACCCCTTCAGAATATCGATTTTGTTGGAAAGGACTGAAATTTAATTGGATGAAGTAATTAAGGATGAATTATTAAAAGTTATATTTAAACATAAAGATTGGCAATGTGGTATGAATTGCTCAGAATGTAAACTAGATAAAAATGTAACAAATCACAGGATAACTATATGTGAGATATTAACAGATTTAGAAATTACAATACAATCATAGCCCAATTTTAAAGGGTAGAAGAAAGGGGTATTTACTATGAGTGAAAATAAAGTAGGATTTAGTTATGGAGTTTTATATGATCCATTAGAAAAACAAGCAAATGAACAGGGTTATACATTAGGAGATAAAGCAGAGATATTTGAGGAGATTAGAAATTCTATAAATATGTGTATGTTTCATGTGGCAACTGATTCTCAAGTGTCTACCATGACAAAGAAATTGCACAATAAAGTTGTTAAGACATTAAAATCATTAAAATAATTATATAGAAACCTCATAAGTTGGAGGAGGTAATTATAAATGGATTTTGACAACATGACAAGAGAAGAATTGTTAGAGGGTTTAAAAGAAAGTTATATGAAATTAATTCGTCCTATACCCCATAGTTCATCATTTAAAGTTGGCAATTATTACAGGGGCGAACAAATTGGAGACGATGAAATAGAGGTATATGGAGATGATATTCTACTATATTTAACATTTGAAGAAACAGATAAGTATTTTAGAGAATAGAAAGGATGATAAAATAATGACTGAAACAGCAATGACAAAAACAGAAATTTTACTTTATGGAGCTTTACTTGAAAGTGATATGTATGCTGATGGATATGGTTCAACTGAAGAAGATACAGAATTACTTCAAAAAGCTTTAATGAAGGTTTATGGAGTCATAGATAAAACTTCAGAAGATGCAGTAAAAGCAGAAAATCAAATACATGAAGATATGAAAAATTTAGTTGTAGAATTAAGGAGTAGGGTAAAAGAATATTTAGGTGAAAAGTAGTACCATAAAAAGTTCTTTTATGTTATTTTTAAAGAAGGAAGAAGGATTATATAAATGAAAGTAAAATTGTTTACGCATACAGATTTAGACGGTGTTTCTTGTGGAATTATAGGTAAATTAGCTTTTCCAGAAATTAATATTGAATACTGTGATTATGATAACGTAAATGATAAAATCAAACAATACATAGAGTCAGAAGAATATAAAGATTATGATACAATATTTATTACTGATATTTCAGTAAATGAAGAAGTGGCAAAATTAATTGATAATGTATTTACTCAAGAACACGAATTTGTATTGTTGGATCATCATAAAACTGCTTTGTGACTAAATAAATATAGATGGGTAGATGTTAGCGAAGGTTTAGTTGATAGAAAAAATAGTGGAACATATATGTTTTATCAAAATATCTTATTGTTTTATATTCCAGAATATCATACAAGATATAATATCTTAGAAAACGCTGACAGTTTTGTTGAAATAGTTAGGCAATATGACACATGGGAATGGAAAAATAAATATAATAATATTATTCCTAAACAAGTAAATGACTTAATGTATATTATTGGAAGAGAAGCATTTGTATATAACGTCTTAAACCAATTTACGATGATGCGTGAATTTGAATTAAAAGAAGAAGATTACGTATTGCTTAGAAGGAACCAAGAAAAAATTGATAGTTACATAGACACTAAAAACGAATCAATCATCGTAAAAGATATTCGAGGGTATCAGGCAGGAGTAGTTTTCGCAGAAAGATATTCTTCAGAATTGGGTAATAAATTATCTGAATTACATCCAGAACTAGATTTCATTGCAATTATTAATCCATCTCATTCTGTTAGTTATAGAACTGTGAAGAAAGGTATTGACTTGAGTATTGTCGCTAGTGCGTTCGGTGGAGGTGGACATATTTCTGCAAGTGGTAGTCCTATTGATGAGGATATGAGAAATAAGATTATTGATTTAGTGTTTGAATCGAAAGGAGAATGAATAAATGAGCAACAATAAACAAGAAATCTCAATCGACCGTGTAAAACAAATCGTTAAAGAGGAATTACAAAAATATGTTCAAGGTAATTTATCGGAAGAGAATTTGAGAAAAACAATTCAAAGTCAATTAGAAAAATCAGGGCAAGATATTGTATTTAAACAATTGGGTTTAAGAAGAGATTCATGGAAAAGTGGTTGGGAATTAAATGGAGGTTACGGAGGACTTAATGAAGCGGTTAAAAGACTAAATATTTATGATATTGGAGAACAAGTAATTAAAGAAATCATTAAAGATGTAACTCCTGAAGATGTATTAGCATCACTTAATAAACAAAACATTCAATCATTAAAAAAGGTTTACAGAGAAGTTTTAATGGATTATTTTACAAGTAGAGTAAGAGAATTCGCACAAGAACATGGTAGAGAACAAGCTGAAAAATTATTTAAAGAATATTTGTTTGTAGAGCAATCCAACCAAATTTAACTTTTATCGGATTAAAAGGTGATTTATTGTGAAAAATGCATGGGAATTAACTAGTCAAAAATATAAAACTCAATTAGAAGAAATATATGATAATATCAATCAAAATAGGATGAATGAATATAATAAATTAACAAAGAAAATGAGAAGTGAATCTAAAAAGAAATTATTACATACTAGAATGTTTTTAAACCAATTAACAAAAGAAGAATATGTAAACGAATATCTACAGTGGCATAAAGATTGTGTACTTAATGCTATTGAAGATAAAAAACCGATACCAACGGAAGTATTGAAGGAGTATAATTTTGAAAGGATGTAATAGATATAGAAATTGATAAAATTTATAATATGGATAATCTTGAATTGCTGAAGCAAATACCAAACAACTATTTAGACTTAATTTATTGTGATGTTTTGTACAATACAGGTAAAAAATTTAAAGACTATGATGATAATTTAGGTACTCCACAAGAAGCAATAGAATGGTATAAACCAAGATTAATTGAAATGTATAGAGTGTTAAAAGACACTGGTAGTATTTATCTTCAAATGGATTGCAGATTGTCTCATTACATAAAAATAGAAATGGATAAATTATTCGGAAACAAAAACTTCAAGTCGGAAATAATTTGGAAAAGAAGAACAAATACAGTTAAAGCAAAAACAAAGAATTTTTCAATTTCAAATGATAATATATTGTTTTACACAAAAAGCAAAAAATATACTTTTAATATTCAATATAAAGATTATCCTAAAGAATATTATGAAAGATTTAAATATGAGGATGAACGTGGTAAGTATAGATGGCAAGTTATGGCAACATATTCAGAAGATAGATATAATCAATACAAAAAAGAGAACAGATTAAGATATTCTGAAAATGCGAAATATCCTGAGTATAAACAATATACTTGGGAATTGAAAGGGATACCAATTGAAAATATATGGGATGATATCAACATGATTAATTCTATGGGGAATGAGAGGTTGGATTACGATACTCAAAAACCTAAAGAATTATTAGAAAGAATAATAAAATCAAGTAGTAATGAAGGCGATATTGTAGCAGATTTCTTTTGTGGGAGTGGTACTACATTAGTGGTTGCTAAAGAATTAGGTAGACAATACATAGGTTGCGATATTAATCAAAAAGCAATTGGAATAAGCAAAAGTAGATTAATAAATTAAATAATTAAAATAGAAAGGACTGGTATATATGAAAGAAATTAAAGATATTTATGAAAACATTTTAAAAGAAGGTGATATAATTTCAATGCCACACGTTATGGAAAATGGTTACGAAGGAAAAATAATACATGGATATTATATTACTAAATTGAAGTACGATAAAAACAAAGATTGTTTAATTACAGATGATAATATGGGTATTTCTTTTGCATACGGGATAGTAAAAATCAACAGATAAAATTATGGTTTGATGTTAAGTAGAAAGGAAACAAATAAAAGACAGGAAGAGAAAAGTTTAACCAAACACTCGCAAAAATGAGCAATGAGAATTTAGCAGATTTAATACTTGGAGGAAGTTGCCCTAGTGAATTTGATCTTTTTGATAAAAAAGAAAGTGGTTGCCCAGTATTCTTTTGCACTAGTTGTTGGGAGAAGGCATTAGAAATGGAGTACGGACAATGAAGAAGATGACCGAAGAACAAAAACTTTATTTTCTTTATGGTGCTATGTATCAAATGGCAAAAGATATGAAGAATGAAGGATTATTTGAAGATTTAAATATATCACAAATAATTGGTTTGATTATTAACGATTTACCAAATAAGTAAACCCTTCGAAAAGAACAACTTATTGGGAAATAATTATAAAGGAGAGAAATTATGAAAGGTGCAAGAGGATATTATAATATTATTTCAGAGGCAGATAGATTTAAGATAGGTAATTTAAGAAGACTAAACACAGATGACGCATGGGGTCTAGGCAAGGAGTGCTATATTAATGGTAATATTATATATGCATTAAGCGACCATGCAAGAGGTAAATGTTTTAGAGTATTCTTAGTTGAAAATATACATGGTTTAACTGACAAAGAATTAATTAATTCTAGTAATCGTTTTGAAGTTTATGGAGTTTTAGGTGGTCAGAATGGATGGACAGAATATTATGGTTGGAAACATGAAGGGAATTGGGTAAAATTAATTACTAATTATTTAAATGATCTTAAGTCAAAGATTAACTTATATCATAAAAATATTGAGGAGAATAAGAAATTGAAGGAAGCAGAAATTAAAGAGCAAATTGAATCTACGGTCGATAGATTTAATAAGTTGTTCGCTTAAAATTGCATTTTTAATTGATTTTAGGAAGGATGAAATAATAATGGGATATATGACAACAATCACAATTTTAAACGATGCGTGGCACGTTATTGAAAAGAATCAACAACAATTCATTGATAATATTAATGCAGGTATGAATGGAATAGATGAATTCAGGGGTTGTGGGAGATATATTAATGATTACAGTATTGGAAATCATTCTAGTCCAGTAATTGTAGCACAATCAAATCATGCAGATGACCCTAGATTATTCTTAACATGTGGTAATATGATGACTACTTTTGGATATGTAAATGATATGACTAATATGGAGTTGAGAAAAGAATTGTTAAAGAGAGCAAAAGGAATTATTAAACAAGAAGAAAGAGCAATCAAAGAAATTGAAGAGAAAATAAAAAGAGGAGAATAAATTGAGTAAAGATGTTTTTAAAGAGTTAAAAGATATTTGTGTAGAATGTGATTACAATATTATCCCAATCAAAGATAGACCTTGTAATGAAAATGGGCATTTAGATCGTAATTTAAATACTTATTATATAGACTGTTATTTAAGGAAAAATAATAAGAAAGTAAAATCAAATCAATGATACATTTCATGAGGAAGGAGATAAAAATGAAATGAATAGGGAATTATTTTATAAATCTGAGGGTGTTAGAGGTTGCGTTAAATGGTTAGAGAAAGAAATTAAAATAGAAAAGCAAGCTTTTGGTCGTGCTTATGGTAGAGATATTAATACTATGATCAATATAAAAATTAGTTTGGAAAAATACATGAAGAAATTACTACATCAAGCAGATGAGTAACCAGAATCAAAGAAGCGTTTCAAGTGAGGAGGGTAATGTGTGAATTGTATTTCAGGGTTTGATTTATCTTTAGCTAAGGAAATAATTTTTAAACAAAATAAAGACAATATAACCTTTAACATTCTTGCAAAATTTGATAAATGCGAATTCTTTTATCCAAGAGTATATATCAATAAAATTGAAGCAGATTTTCTTACAGATAGTGATAATTAGGAAGGAGATTAATAATGAACGATCCAAATGATTTTCAATGTGTTTTTGTGAAAAGTGCAAAGTGTGGTTATGTAATGGTTGTGCATTTGAAAATGAATGTGATGAAAGGCAGGAGTGATAGGCAAAATGAACAAAGAAACGTTAGATGAATTATGGAAAATATTATCTTCAGCCACTAATATAAATAAATTACATTATGATGAAGCAGTGGTTATTGGTTCTGTTTTCGGACAAATGAGGAAAGAAATTGAATATCTACAATGGAGATTAAATACTACAAAATGAATATTTCATCGTACTAAGAAAGGAGTTTGATTATGACCAGAGGGCAAGGTATAAGAAAGGCAATAATGCTTATAAATAAATTAAAAGGTGTTGAAGGGATGTCGAAAGGTACAATATTAGAACTTGATGAAATTATTGAACATCTTGAATTTGTATCTCAATTTTATTTATGATTAAAATATGAGAGGAGATACCCTTAATGAACATATCAAATTTTAATTCATTGTTACAACACATGGAAACAAAATTCCCTCTTAATGAATGTATAAACAAAACTAACGAGGACGCAATTTATGAAGGTAATGATTTTTATATTTGCATGATAATTGACAAAAGATTTAAAGATGAAGTTATTTTAAAGATACTAAAACCTTATATATGGGTTGGAAATGAGTCAAAAGATTTTAATGACTATGTTGGTTATGCGTGGATAAGTAAAAACAATAAATATTATGTTGATAATTTTGAAAATCCTGTACATGGCGAAGATGAAATAGTAATTGGATTTGTTAGATATAAAGACATTTCAGATGATAAATTTTGGGAATGAAATGGATTGTTAGAAAGGAATTAACATGAACAACAAAGAATTATTTAGGCGTGAATATTTAGGAAAATTATATCAACCATCAGAATGTTATTCAAGTGCATATGAATTATGGGTTGACTATGAATACAATTGTGAGAAATTTAATAGGAACGTCTGTCATGGGGGTTTAGATAGTCAAGGGTTTACTAAACCAGCAAATGCTCATGAGCTAAGAGCAATTAATCAAAATGCAAATTATCTTAGAGATAAAGTTTGGATGAGGGCAAAGGAATTAGGAATATTTGATTTTAAAGATTTTAATAATGCGAGAAGAGATGTTAATAGATTAAATTGGGAGGGTATCCAGAAAGAATATCAAAAATTGTCTAGAAATTAAAATCTAAAATAAATTTGACTTTCTGCCTGTTATTATGCATACTAACCACATAACCCGAAAATAATAATCACTGAACCAACTACAATGTTAATGCAGAAATGAGGTGATTATTATGAATAATATTCCTACTCCTAATGGTTATATTAAAACATTTTATGTGTTAGGTAATGAAAAAGGTAATGGATTCATCAATCACAGTAGTAGCAAAATCCTTATCACAGATCCTTTAAGATCAAGACATTTTAAAAATTCAAAAGAAGCATTAGATTTTAAAATGAAAAATAAAAATAATTACAAAGACGAATTATTTGTTCATCATGTTAGAGTAATTGTTGAGTTAATTTATAGTTGATTTTTAGGATTTTAAGGTGTAATATAATAAGTGGAAAATAAAATATATTACACCTTTGTTTTTAAGGAGGATAGTGAAAATAATGATTAGATACGATACGTATTTAATACCAATTAGTATAAATGCATATCACCATAAAGGATATGAAAATGAAGGAACAATAATTGGAGTGCATAATGTAATGCCAAATTTAAGTTCAGATTTTAGATTATGTTATGTAATTAAATTTCCAGATGGATTTGAAGACCTAGTGCCATTATCAGAGGTTGAGTGTGGGAATTATAAAATTGTTGGAAGAAATGAGATGCTTTAAATACTACCTTTTGTTGTGTCGAAATATAATAAAATAAAGGAGATTAATAAATGAAAAGATTCAAAACAACAATAACCAGAACTGATGAATACATAATTGAGATTGATGAGAATATTATTACTGAAGAATGGATGGAAGATTTCGCAAGATATTTTCATGGATTTGATACTTATGAAGAACATGCTGAATATTTAGCACAATGTAGAGCAAGATTTGAACAAAGTTTTATTGAAGGATATGGAGAAGTGTTGATCAATGGTAAAAAGTCTTGGAGTGTTGAAGATGAAAAAGATGTTAATAAAGGAATAAATATAATTATTAAAAGCGAAGATGAAGATTGTGAAGTTGAAGTGGAGGAAATTAAATAATGGAAAGATATTTTGAAGTAACAAATCAAGCAAATTTATATAATCAATATATGGAATATAAATATAATCAAGAGCTATTATGTGATATCTCAAAAGAATTTATGGATTCTCAAGGGATTGAAACAGAAGAGTATGCAAATCAAGGTAATACATTTTATATTGTACCTACTGAAAATGATTTGGAGGCATTTTGTAAATCATTATGCAAACCATTGGTAAACGATTTAAGGGCTTTCAAATCTAATTCGAAAATTGGTAAAGCATGGGGGAAATTATTAGAGGGAAAACAATTTAAAATTATAAATAAACCATATGTTGGTTTTAGTTTTATGAATTGTTTAGGCAAAAATCGTTCAAGAATATTTTCTATAGATGAAAAAGTATATTGCTCTTTTGCAAACGAATATAATTTTGAAGATACTCCAGAGGGGTTTATTGAATTAAAAACAAGTGAGTTTTGGAAAATTGTTGAGGATTATGAGGGGAGAGATAATAATGAAAGTAATTAAATACAAAGATCAAAAAGATAGTGTAAGAAGAATCAATGCATACTTCAAACATAAAGAATTAGTTAAAGAAGGCAAAATGATTTCTCTTGATGGTATTAGAAGAGATGAACCGGAATACCACAAGATATTTAGAAGTGAATTCTATGGTATGGATACATATAGAAGTGATGAAGAAGAAATGGCAGACTTCCTTTCCTATCTCATAGATGAAGTCGAGATAGAAGAAGGAGATACAGGATTTAGTATGCCTCTTCCTGATAGTACAAGAGAATATATTATTATCTTTAATGATAAGATTTGGCTCTATTTATACTTTTCGGATGAATATTTGGGAATGGGCGAATCTAATCAATTTGTTCATATTGAAAGTGTTATGATTACTGAAGGTACAGACATAGAAGAAGTAAGAGAAGTAAAGCATTGGTTGATTAAGGGTGGATTTAAGTTATTGAGATAAATCAGATAAAACGAATCTTTCAAGGGATAAAAATTAAAGGAGGAAAATAATAAATGAGATATAAAATAGGGGATAAAGTTAAAATTATAAAATTTGATAAAGAAACTTCAGGTTACGATCCAAATAATTTTATAAATCAAATTGGTATAGTAACAGAAATAGTTGATAGGGAATATCCATATGCAGTTGAATTTGATGATGAGTCACTTTTGTTGTTCGCTGAAGATGAATTAGATTATGAAAAATCATGTGATTATTGTACGAAAAATAAATCACTATATTTTGACAGTAAATGCAACAATCCTAATTTACGTGAAGTATACATAGAAGATGATGGGGATATGACGGTTATGCCTTATTTATGCGATGCTACTGAATCAGTACAAATAAAAATAAATTATTGTCCTATGTGTGGGAAAGAACTACTACGAACTTAACATTTTAACTGCTTATAAAAGGAGGATGCATAAATGGATTTACAATCTAAGAAAATATTTAAATCTAATCTTGCTATTTTATTAGCAATGGAAACTTTAGAATATGAGAACAAGAATTATTTGTCTGGAGATGATAAAAGCAGATCAATTTCGAAAGTAAAACTTATCAATCAAATGATAGATGAATTGAATGAAAATGTTAAATAGCATAAAGAACTGATTTTAAAGGATGGAAAATAAAATGGAAATATTAACTGTATGGAACAATAATAAAACAGGGTTAAACGAAGAATGTCTTCGCAATGAAAATGGCAATTACATAGGAATAAAAACAGGTACTATTTATGATTGTCATGTACACTATCACTCTCAACAATATGAAGCAATTATTATTTCTGTAGACGAAACTAATATGACTGGAATGTATCATCTTTATAAAGAGTTAAATGATAATAATAATGAAAACAATAAGAAGTGGAAACGAAAATTCATTGGATGCTATGTTACCGTCGAAAAAACTCATTGGTGCGGAGAAAAACAAATTTATAGGTGTTTAGAGTTGGGAGATTATTGGTCTAGTGACGAAATAAAGTTACTATAAAAAAGAATTTTAAAGGAGAAAAGTATGGTACTAAAATCATTTGAAGAAATGTGCGACGATGAAACAATTTGTGACTATTGTTATCGAACAGATTATGGAGAGCATAAATCCTGTGTCACACCTTCTGGATATTCATCTTGTGAAGGAATGTGGTGCGAAGAGTCTTATGAAACGTATTTAGATGACAATAATGCATCTATAAAATTAATAAAATATAAAAATAGTGTAAAATTATTAAATAATGAGGAGTTAATATAATGAGTACGGCACTTAAATTTGAATTTGATTTCGAAGAAGTTTTTGAGGGTATTAAGTTGGGGGGTAATTAAAGAAATGTCAGAAGCAACTTTTGATGACATTACCACTAGTGCAATTAATCAGGTTAAAAACGAAATGAAAAATAAGATATCTCTTACATATAAAGATGAATATGAAATCAGAGATGAAATTAAAAAGGAAATTAAAGAAAAGGTATATCAAAAATTAATTTCAGAAATTAAAGATGAATATAAAAAGAAGTATGAAGACACATTTAGTAAAGATGTGACAAAATCACTTGATCTTGCTGAAGAAGAAATTATGGATGAAATTAAATCTGAAACTATTGATAGACTGTATAGTAACTTATATTCAGATATTCAAAATCAAGTAAAATCTGAAATCAATAATTCTATGTCTGAGTTAATTAATGCGATTACAGGAAATAGCATTAAAATTAAAAATACTAAAAATGCAATTTCCAAAGAGGAATATGATGAACTTATACATAGAGATGAAATACTAACTGCATTGGAAAATGGTGGAGTGGATAATTGGGAGTGGTATGGTGAATCTTTGAGCAATTATTTTGATAGTAAAAATAAATAAAAGAGGGAGGATTATAAAAATGAGATTAATAAAAGAATCTACAAATTGTGATTGTGGGCGTAAAAGACTGTTAAAAATTGAAAATGAGAAAGATGAATTATTCTTTATTGAATTACTTTCTGGTGATTACTATCATGATAAAATTGAATATCAAATTATAGGTTATCTTAAAGCATTAAAAGATAATAAAATCGAATATGAGATTGAAAATGCAGGAGCATTTTGTCCAGAGTGTGAATATTAAAAGAAATAAAAAATAATTTCAAGGAGGATGTATGAAAATTACATCAATTAAAAACAAAAATACTAATATTGATGTCTGCTCTCATTATCTACATAAAGAGTTGGATATGAGTAAAACCGTAATAATTGTTAACAATCCATTATTGGTAGTTTATGAAAAAGGTTCATTTTTTAACCACGAAAAAGTTATTAATGTAGAGCATTTAGAGAATGGTAGTGTTAAAGTGGAGACTCAAAATAAAATATGGGTAATCCAATGATAGAGGAGTATGATGGGATGTACGCTCAATATATAGGAATTTATGATGAACCTTATGTTCAATTACACGTAGTTAGAATTGAAGCAAAGAGTCAGAAAGATGCGGAAGACAAGTTTTTAGAACACATTGGAAAAGTAAACAGTGGAAATGATATCTATGTTGGTTTGATATCTGAGTTAGATATTATAGGATTTCCTGACCCCAATAATTTAAGAGGTAAGAGAAGTTCAGCATATCCTATTGATGATTTTTGTAATGAACCTGAACTATATAAAATGTTAGAAAAATATATAAAGACAAAATAATCATCTTCCATATACTCCACTATGCTTCCAAATGCTCTTGTTTTCAAATACTAATATCCCATGAAATCCAAATTTTAAAGGAGATTTTTTCAAAGATGCGTAATTGGTTAGGATTTTTATTACTTGATATTGATGATTGGTTTGCAAAAAGAAATATATATTTTGATTTCTTAATAAAAGACAAAGAAACCCATGTGAATTTTTTATGTAGATGGGGAATTAAATTAATAAAATAAAGTAAACTTTTAAAGGGAAGGATAAATTATGCGAAAACCAAAAGAAAATGAACAAATTTGTACTTATCATCAATATATAGAAGATAAAGCACTTGAAATTTTAAAAATTAAGAACAATTCATATGATGAAATAGAAGATCTTCTTTATGAAGTACAAGATATAGCAGATGATATTCGTGATGTGGTACTTTTAGCATTAAAAGAAGGTCAAAATATGGAAAATAGATTAAAAGAATACAGAGACGCAATTGAAGGATTGGGGTTTATGAGGAAGTAATATAATAAATAAGGAGGAAAATATGAATAAATTTAAGAACTGGTTGCGATTTAAATTAAGAGATTTTCTGGGAGTAGGAGACATTGAATCAAATTTTAAAGACCACGAAACATTTAATAGCATACGATTTTCAGATATTGAAAGTGATATACATGACAAAACTACATATCTAAGAAAACTAATAAATGAAAATGCAAAATATATTTCACATTTTCAAAATTCAGTAAATGTTTTACATAATACTGTGGAAAATGTTGTGCATATTGGAACAGATGTATGTAAACCAGATCAAGGACATAGTTGGGCGGTAGTGTGTATTGAAGGAAAAATGAATATTGTTAAATTCGTTGATTTAAATAGACAGGATGCAAGAGGTATACTGGAATACTTAAAACATTTTGAAGCCGGAAGACATTGTATTGATACGCCATATAAAGAAATGTTCATGGAAGGATTGTTTAAGTTCTAGGCATAATGAATATAAAATAATTATTTGACTTAATAGCATGAATAATATATAATAAATGTATATATAAATAGCACGAAAGGTTTCATTTATAGGGTTAGGGAAGGAGGTGAGTAAATCATAAAACTATATACACAAAAAGTTACTCATTGTTTAAATTGCCCTAATATCTTTTCAATGAACACAAAAACTAAAACTGGCAAAACCATCAGTGAATACAGATGTAAAGTTGCTGGAGAAAAGAATTGGAAATTCATACATATGCAAACAGATAAAGATTATTTTTCTGAATGGTGTCCACTAGAAGATGATGAAGAATCGGATTGTAATTGCAATACTAGAATAATGGATGAATAAGATCAGTTAATAAGTTGATTCTATTGGAATAAAAAGGAGTAAAATAAATGTTTAATAAATTTACCAAACACGAATTAAATCAATGGTTACATATAGCTATGGTTGCTAGTGCAATATATTTTTCTTATGTTGGTAAACCAGTAAGCGCAGTAATACTTTTATTAACAGCAATTTGGGCTGAAGTAGATGAAATAAATAATAAATAAAATTAATAGAAAGAAGAAAAATAAAAATGATTAAAAGTACAGGATTAACATTACACCTTTACACGACTAAAGAGGAATTAGACAATGCCAAAAATGGAGTAAGTACAATTGTAGGATGGACTAAAGAACAAAAACAAACTGGAGCAGTCTATCATATCAGTGTATCTTTAGATGTTTGTGATGTTTTAGAGAAAGAAGTAAGGATTAATGTTTCTAAAGTTCAAGAACAATTGGCATCTGCTGGTGCAATGATGGGTGAGACAATGGGTAAAGAATCAGAGAAGGTATTTAAACAGTTTGCTTAGTAAAATGGATCTTAGATTTATAGGAGGGATAAGATTAATATGAGTATGTTTGATGGTGATTGTTCAATGTGTTCTTTACCATCTGATAGTGACTGGTGTTTAACTTGTAAAAAAGAATTCGGTATGAACAAAGATAAAAATTGGATAGAAACAGATTTAAGTACAGCATTACATAAATTTACATTAGGATATAAAATTGAATGTAGAGTTAATTATTCAATTTGGCAATTTGATTTTTCCAAGAACAACGCAACAGTAATATTAAACCAAAGAATGATAGAGCGTGGTAAATGGTTTATGTGTACTGAGAATTAACCAAATAAAAATTCTGTTTGAAAGGATCTGGGTGAAAAAATATGAAAAGTTTTCGTTTTCTTATTGAAGTAAATAGTATTGGCAAAGGATATGTTTCGGCAGAGAATATTAAGGAAGCAAAAGAAAAGATTAATAAAGGTGATTGGGCAGATATTTAAAGCAGAAATTGATGAGGAGGGCCATGCTGAGATAATTATAAACGGAGGTGAATTTTCAATATTTAATGGTGAATATGAGATTGTGGAGGAGGGAAATAATTAATGGCATTTTGGAATATAAAACCTAAAAATAATGAAGAAGATATTCAAATTCTAACTCTAAATGATCATGTATATGATTGCTATACTAATAAAGTAAAGGGTAATAAACTTCTTACATATGAAATGGTTCAAAAGAAATTAACCAGAAATTATCATTTAGCTAAGAAAGTAAAATTAGGTTCACAAGAATTATGTCTATATGGATGCTTAACGTTTTTAGTAAGTGAGGGTTGTGTGCTTTGGATTAAGAATTATCCTGGAACAGATACATCTTGGTTCGAGAAAGATATGAAAAAGTATAACATGTTAAATGAGGAATTAGGTATTAGATATGAAAGGGAATACAAAATTGGATAGAAAGGATGTTTGACATTATGAATAAATTTGAATATAAATTAACTTTTGAATCTGATTCTGAGAATATTATTGAAATTTTAGGGAAAATCACCGAAATAATCAGAGAAGAATTATTAGGCAAAATGATTAACCCCGCACCATTGATTACTATTTTGGAAGGAGATAATAATTAAAATGAAATTAATCAAAATAGAAAATTTAGAAAAACAATTTACTATTTTAATTTCAGAAAGTGATTTAGGAACAATATTATTGGCTTTAGGGAAGTGTTCAGATATGGATATTAGAGAGCATAGAGATGAACGTTATTTTGGAATAAAATATAATCCAGATGCACTTAAAGTATTTCAAGAAGTGAAAAGTATATTAAAAGTTTAAAACAATTCATTTCTGGGGAGGGTAGTATGAATAAACAGGAAGATATTAAAGTTAGATTATGTATGTTGAAAGTATTAGATGGTCAGCATCTAGGAAATTTATGTAGTGAAGAAAAATGTAAACGTTGGAATAAAGAAACAAAAGATTGTAATTTAAATACAAACAAATGACTCTTCTATAGGGTTGGGAAAGAGGAATAAAGTGGAAATTAAAGATTTTGAAGAAATGCATAGCAAGTTTAAAAAATTAGAAGGATTAAATTCTCAAATTAAGCAAGCAGAAAAATTTATTCAGTCTCTAGAGGGAGATTTTGAAGTTAAAGAAGTTAGTTTCGTATTAAAACAAGAAAAGAAAGGTATAACCTCTAAAGATATACTGAGAGTTCTTAATATTAGTAACAAAGAATTCTGTGATTTGTTTATTAATCCAAGTCTAATGGATTTAGCTAAACAGAAATTAGAACATTTACAACAACAATTTAAAGCAATTGAATTAGGATGAAATTAAGAATTTATGGGAAAGAAGGAAGAATATAAAAATGAGTAAAATAAATGATTTTGTAGCTATTAGAATGGCTGAATTAGTCGATAATCAAGAGTGTTCTCCTGTTGGCGAGTATGTTGAAACGGTTGCAGAAGAAGTAAGAACCAAATTTAATATTCAGTGCGATACATGTCATTGCGGAGGATTTGATAGCCCTGGTTATGAAATTAATTGTTATGCAATGGCATGGATAAATGAAGATGGGAAACTAGAAATGCAAGATTTTCAAGAAGAATCTTATTAATTTCAAAGCAAATGTAGTTTTTAATCGGTTATAGAAAGGAGGGAAAATAATGTTAGGAATGATTAGTACAATTGTTATTACTGCATTAGGATTTTACTTATATCCACAAATACCCATACATGCTCAATATTGGTACGCTGTTGCAATAGGAGGAGCATCAGTGTTTACTCAAATATATCTTGATAGAAAATAGCATAAATGTTTGATTTTAATTGCTTTAATGGAAGGAGTGAAAAAATGCAAGATATAAAACTCTTAAAAACTTGTGAATATTGTGGAGTACATCTTACTTTAATGGAAAGCGTTAGATTAGATGATTCTCATCAATTATGTTTGGTTATCAGGTGTTTGAATTGTGGCGGTCATCAAGTAGAAGAGATTGCTGAGATTAAGTAGTAATAAGAAAATAATTAAAGAGGAGAAGTGTTAATGGGAGAAATTAAAAAATATACTGATGTTGTTCGACTAGGGCATAGATCAACAGTGGGTGTTTTAAATGAAGGAGACTATATAGAGGTAACTGAAAAACTAGATGGAGCAAATTCAAGCTTTAAATTAAATGAAGAAAATAAGGTGGATGGATTTTCAAGAAACACTCCAGTAGATGAGGTTAATACTTTGCGAGGATATTATGGATGGGTTCAAGGAATTAAACCTGAATTGTTGAATCCAAGGTATAGGTATTTCGGAGAATGGTTGGTATCACATAAGATTCAATATAAACAAGAGTGCTATCAAAAATTCTATTTATTTAGTGTTTATGATGATGAATTACAAGAATACTTATCAGATGACATTATGGAAAATGAAGCAAATAGATTAGGTCTTAATACAGTACCAATCTTATATAAAGGTCAATACATATCGTTCGAACATTTGATGAGTTTTGTTGGTAAGTCAGATATGGCAGTAAATTTTGGTGAGGGAATTGTAGTTAAGAATGTGAAATACAGAGACAAATATGGACATCAATGTTTTGTAAAATTAGTCCATGAAGAATTCGCAGAAACACAAAAACAGAAACCACCTAAAGATCCTAATCGACCTGCTACGCCTGAACAAGAATTTGCTAATATGTGTGTTACAAAAGCTAGAGTAGATAAGATGTTATATAAATTAGTTGATGAGGGTATTCTTGAATCTGATTTTGGGATTGAAGATATGAGATTAATTCTTAGTAATTTAGGTACTAGAATTTATGAAGATATTCTCAAAGAAGAAAGTGATTCTTTACCTGAAGGATATGAGATTCAAGCACTTAGGAAAGCAATTGGTAGTAAAATACCTCAGATTGTAAAAGATATTATAGGTAATAAATAACCCATTAAATCATTCAATCTATAGTAAATTACTAATATAAAGGAGAGAAAATAAATGTTAAACCTAACTCAAATTGCAGTAATAGATCAAGAATTATTAGATGAATTAATTAATGATGGCGAATGTACATCAATTAAAGATGTAAATTTTGAAGATGTTCAATTTGGAGATTATGCACAAACCGCTTTAGTTGATGAAGATAGAAAATGGATTATATATTGGAATGACAATATTCATGGTAATCCTGATGATTTTCTTGATGGTTTTACAAATGCTTTGGAACATTTAGATATTGAATATTCATTAGAAACAGAAGTAAGAATGGATACTGATATGAAGGGGTACAAAGGAGTAACATATAATTAATAAATAAATAATTACATAGGAGTGATTGCCTTGGATAAATATGAATGGTACTGCCCTCTATGTGGTAAATATCATTACCAATACATAAGTGAATTTACTCCAAGAAAGTGTAAAAATTGTTATAATGAATTCTTTGTAAACAAAATTGGTGAAGTCAAGATTATTTGGGAAAGAGGATTTTAAGGAGGTTGAGATGTCAAAGCTCGAAGAACAGATGTATGAAGATTTAGTAGTGGCCTATGATTTAATATTACGTCTGATAGATGGGGAAGTGTCGGTAATGAAACTAGCAGTTGAAGATGCTGTATTTTATTTAAATAAAAATGTAAAATATGCCAAAAGAGAATTACATTAACAAATATAAAATAATTTATTTGCAATTGTAATTTGGTTGTGGTATCCTAAAGTAGGAAGGTTATTCTATAAGAAAGGATGGAATCGAGGTGGTAAATTGAATTTCAAACAACCTAAAAATGAAACAGAAACACATTTCTTACTAAAGGAAATATCCAAATACATACTTTTTGGATGGGGTTATAAAATTTTAGCAACTGAAGTATCAGGCATGTGGGACTTAGATATTGGCAAAAAGAGAAAAGAAATAATCGATTGTGTTGGTTTGAAGAAAGTACGTGTTGCTCCTAGAAAGTTTCATTATGATATGAAAGGTATAGAAGCAAAAGCAAGTTTAAGTGATTTTAACAATGGTTTCTGTTGTGCAAGTGCCTATACATACATAATTTGTCCTATAAATACTATTCCTATCGATACGATTCCAAAGGATATAGGCGTTATCGAGGTTGATCTTAGTATTTTTGAGATGAAAAAATATTCTCAAAAGATTTCAGACATGAAGGGTGTATCCTTGGTAAGAAAAGCTAAGAAAAGAATTGACTCAAGATTTAAAGACGAGGAAGCTTATAGAAAATGGTGTGAAAGAAGTTTAGAAAGAGTTGCCTATAGATGTGGTAGTGAATTGTTGTTTTGGAGGAATTTTATTGAGTTTAGTTAGTAGAAAATAATAAATAGGGAGGCATGTTGTTTTGATTAACTCAATAATGAACAATATAAGAGTAGCACAGGTAAGGTGTCTTAATGAAGAAAAAACAGGAGCAAATAAAGGGTTTCTAGTTTGGTTGGTTGCAAACAAAGGTTATGATTTTGGAATGACAGATTATCAAGATCCAGATGAAGAAGATAGATTGCTTAAAGATAAAATGTTTACAGGAAATACTATTGATGAAGCATTACATCAAGCATCTGATTTTTTACTTGGATTGGAATTAAATGAGATAACAAACAATACAAAAGACAATACATTGAAAGTTTAGTTTAATAGGATTGGAGGTAAACATATGGAATTAGATAGAAAGAGTTTAGGACATAAAAGTATAGTTTGGGCATGTGCGTATGACGAAGATAATAATTATGATTATTCACATTTAAAACAATTACCAATAAGAGGAGTTATTTTAGATAAGCGTCAAGCAGGAATGACGAAACCTAAATATAGCAGTCAAGTATTTGTACCACTTAATAAAAATGATGAACCAGTTAAAAGTAAAGTAGTAGATATTTATTCTAGGCACTATGCGAATACATATGAAGAATGCGTTGAAGTTTATAATGGATTAATTCAGACACGTATTGACCGATTAAATGAAATTATTAACGAGTGTGAAACGCATAAGATAACCAATTAGAACAGTTATTTCACAGTATTTTTATTGAAGGAGGTGAAACATGCAGAAAGTAAGATTTCTTAAAGACTTTGATACATTTGCGAAAGACTCTTATCGAGTAATTCTAGGCGAAGATGATCAGTATTATTTTATTCAAACAGATTTACATAGTTTAGAAACAACACATTTTCATAAGAGTCATAATGGTATATCGTTTATAGTTGTAGAAAGAAGCTAAAATAATAAATAGAAGGAGATATAAAAAAATATGAGTGTATCATACAATCGTAGGAAAAAAGTAAAGAAAATGATTGCACGACTCAAACAAATGACAATTGAGCAGTACAAGAAATTAAGACCAGAAGAGGTAATTGGACACAGGAAGATTGTTGACTTTATGAAGGAACATGATATTCGGTGTAGGGTTGGTTGATCACTTCAAAGGAAAATTTTAAGCTATTATAAATTTTAGAAAGGATTGATTGCTTGCTTGAAGAATTCAGGTACAGGTTGGAAAGCAATTAAACGTGGAGTACCGCCACCTATTGCAATATAATAATTATTTACTTAATGATAATAAAATAAAAATAATGGAAGAGGGTATTTATACATATGGCAAAAACAAAACATGGTTTACAAGAAACAACAGGATTATATCAAATTAGAGGTATTGTTAACGGAACTGATAAGGAAAAATTTTATACAGAAAAGAAAACCAAGACATTAAAAGATATGAGAATCCTAAATTTTGGTGTCGAAGTAGAACCAAACAAATCTATTTATCTTAATCTTAATGGAATGGTTAAAGATGAGGTTGTTTTTTCATCAAGAGATAAAGAAGGGAAATCTGTTACTGAAAAAGTTAAATGGGATAAAAGAAAAACATTTAATAAAGAAGGATACAATCTTATTGGATTAAGGGTTGGTTTAGAAAAAGATGAAAGTGGTAAAAACATTCAACAAACTCTTACGGAATATGACGCTTGTAAAAAAATTGAAGAGACATTAGAAGATGATATGAGTATTTTTTCCAAAGGTAAAATAGAGTTTAGTAGTTTTGAAGGTCAGGATGGAAAAAAACGTTCTATTAAATTTGTACCACAACAAATTTCCTTATGTAGCAAAGATCTAGATTTTTCTGATGAAAACTTTGAACTCAAATCAGATTTTAGTCAGCAAATCGTATTTATGGGCATAGACAAAAAAGATAACGAATTTGTTGTTTCAACTAAAATTGTAACATATTCATCTATTGAAGATGCTGAGTTTATTGTTAAAGATAAAGCTTTGGCTAATACTTTTAAACAGAAATTAAAATCTTATAATGCAATTCAAGTTCATGGACATATTGAAGTATCAGAAAATGTTGAAACAGTCACAGATGATGATACGTGGGGTGAAAGCGATCCTACTAAAAAAATTGGTAGTCCAACAACAAGAAGATTAGTAATTACGGGAGCAAAGGGAAATACATTAGATACTACTACTTATACTAAAGAAAAAATTGAAGAAGCTATTCAAAAAATTGAGCAGTCAAGTAATGCACAAGGAGATTGGGGATCTGGAAGTAGCGTAAATGACGTAGATGACGGAGAGTGGTAAAAACCACTTTCCATTATCTAAAATGTAATTAGAGAATATAAAAGAATAATAAAAATGGAGGTAACTATAATATATGGCAACTGCAAGAAAAGGTGGAAAAGTACAAAGTAAAATTCAAATGTTACTTTTTGGTGAACAAGGAACTGGTAAAAGTACAATATCTTCACAGTTTTTATACTTAAAAAGACCAGATGGGAAACCATTTAGAGTGTTATTTCTAGATGGAGAATCCGGTTCAATTGACGATATGCTAGAAGACATTGAGGCAGACGGAATTAATTTAGAGAATTTATATATTGTTTACACACAGTCCCTAAAAGAGGTAAATCAATACATAGAAAAAGCAACAAAAAAAGAGCCTTTTTATGAACTTAATGAAGAAGGTAAAGAAAATTTTGATAAAATGATATTGGATGCAGATGGAGAACAATTTGTTCCAGATGCGATTGTTGTTGATGGAACATCAGTTTTAAATTTGGCAGTAAAGCAAGGCATAATTGAGTTTAGCAAAAAAAGGGCAAATGTAAAAGCAGAAAGAGACAAGTTGTTAGGTGAAGAAAAATTTGTAAAAGTAGAAGGCGCAGGGATTGAACTAAAGGATTACAATACTATCAATTTCAAAGGTCAAGATTTAGTGCTAACCTTGACTGGAAGTGGGTTGCATTATATTGTAACTGCCAGAGAAGTTGATGAAAAAATATCTGTAAAAGATTCTGAAGGTAAAATTACTTCTATTTCAACTGGCAAGAAGATTCCAGAAGGATTTAAAGGCATGGGGTACAATGTAAAAACAGAAATGAGATTGTTCAGAGAAGAAGGAGATATGGAATTAGTTAAAGCGCATGTTGTTAAAGACAGAACTAAAACATATCAAAATGGCGAAATTGTAGAAGATCCCTCATTATTCACTTTCCAATCAGTTATCGATAAAACAAAAGATAATAAAGACGTTGTTGTTCAAAATAGATTGCATGATGCTATTAAACAAGAACTAAGAGAGACTGAAAAAGAGGTGCTTGGTTCAGAAACAAACGACAGTGATAATGAAAACAGCGAAACTAAAGACTTGGATTCACTTAAGGAACAACTAATGCAAAAACTAACTTCATTAACTCCAAAAGAAAAAGAAGAAATGAAAGTCAAGTTGAAACAAGAAGGGTTGCCAATTACTTTTAAAAATGTAACTAATATAGAGGTTGTTGAAAAAGCATTGGAATTAATAAGTTAATATAAATATAAAAAATTATATAAGTCAGGGTATTTTCATGCCTTGACTTATATAATATAAATACATAGAAGGTGTTTGTATATTGAGTAAAGACAAATTTGATAGAAAAATATTATTTAACTATTTACAAGACAAATATGAAGTTACTAAACTTCCAAAACAATTCTTTATAAAAATGTCAAATATATTTAAAGGTAAACTTGACGGTTTATCAAAACCCATACCTCCAGAACATATGTATGATATGTGGATTAGGAAATCTAGTTATTTAGATAAAGTAAATTCAAAAAATATTTCAAAAGGTAAAAAACTAGATAATTATGCACGACTAAACTATGATTTGGCAATAATCATTTCAAAATACGATGATTATTTGTCATGGTTGGATAGACAAAAAGCCCAATCAGCAGATAATAGCAATTTAAAAGAAAGTGTAGTAATAACTGAAGTTTTGTATAGTCAAAGCAATAACCAAAAAATAAAAAATACTAATGAAGAAAATAATTTTGCGGATTTAATAGATGAATTGATTTAATATCTGGACTATGGTTAGGGGTGAGTTTAAATTACTAAAATCAATAGTGACTTAGGTGAACTAAAGGATTTATTAGTAAACGTTCAAAATGAAATGCTACTTGTAGGATGTTTTTATAAAGAACCAGATTTATACATAAAATATGGTCAATTTATTAGAAGTAAATATGATTTTGCTGATGAGGCAATGAAGTTTTTTTATGATTGTTTTGAGTTGATGTATAAAACATTTTCACAAACAATTGATGAGTTTAAAGTTAATACTTTTATAACACAGGATTCAGAAAGATTTAAAATATATTCTAACTTTGGAAGATATGAAACAATAAAAAAAATAGTGCTTATTAGTGATACGAGTGACATAGATAATTATTTTGAAACTGTAAAAAAGTATTCTCTTGTTAGGGAATACCATAGAAAAGGTTATCCTATACAAAAAATGGTGCAACATCAAAGATTCCCATCAATGACAGCAGAGCAGGTTTATAAAACAATTAAGGCTGGCGCAGATAAAGTTAGCACAGTTATATTATGCAACAAAGAAAGTTCAGTAATTAATAGTGGTGTAAGTGATACAGTAAATAAATATTTAATTACTCCACAAATGGGATTAATGACTCCTTGGAATATGTATAATGAAATGTTTAGGGGATGTAGATCGGGAAAAGTAATTTTTGATGGTTTGTTATCAAACGAAGGTAAAACTAGAAAATTAATGTTGTTAGCTACATATATTACTATGGTTAAGAATGAGAAATTTTTTTTAGCCAGTAATGAAATGGACGAAGAAGATTTAAGAAGTTGTTTAATTACTACAGTATTAAATAATAAAGAGTTTAAAGAAATACATGGAATTGATATAGTAAAAAAAGAACGAGAAGTAGTCTTAGGATTATATAAAGATGATATTAGTAGCGAATTTATATACAGAAAAACAAATAATCATGGTATTTTTATTGAAGATGAAGATGAATATATTAAAAGAGTGACTAAAAATTCCAATGAATATAGATTGACACAAGAGGTTGCTAAGTGGGTAGATAGCAAAAGGGAAACACAATTGTTTTTTAAAGATGTTGGAATGGATTATTCTGATACGGCATTAGAATTTGAATTTAAGAAACACCAAATGATATATGGAATTAAATATGGTGGTTACGATACCCTAAAGGGGTTTGGTACTGATGATTGGCAAACTGTAAAACAAACTGCGACAAAACTTAAAGAATTGATGAAAGAAATAAATATGTTTTTATATGCTGTGTTTCAACTTACGGATGATGCAGTTTACACTGATGTATTTGAATTAAATAGCAATCATATTGCAAATGCAAAACAAATAAAACATATTGCTGATCATTTAAGTTTAGGTAAAAGACTAAATAAAGAAGATTATCATAAATACAAATATATACCTATTGGTTGTTGGGGAGAAGAAGCCTATGAAAATCTAAATCCAAATAAAACATATTATGGAGTTAAGGTTGAAAAAAATCGTGGTGGGAATAAGAATGGTATAATTTTATACGATGTGGATTTAGATTATAATATTTGGTCAAATATAGGTGCATTAGTACCATCAAACCATAATGTTGACAGTGGAAATAAAAATAATAAAAAGAAATATTCAAAGTGAAAGGAGTATTGACATATGGATATTAAAAGATTGAAACAGTATATTTTTACTAATGAAAAAGTTGATTATGTGTTATCTCAGATTGGATGTAAAAATATTTCCAGACATGACAATTATTATTCATGTGCTAATTATGACGGTGATAATAATCAAGCCATATGTCAATACTTTGACACTGAATATTTAAATTGCATCAATCATACTAGAGACATCAGATATAATAAATCAAATAAACCAACTAGTATAATTGACCTTGTATGTTTTGTTAAACAAGTAAATTTGTTTAAGTGTGTTAAATACCTATGTGATATTTTAGGATTAGATTATTACGAAATGAGTAATGAAGATGATGTGCCTGAAAGTCTTAAAATGTTGCAAATGTTATATGATATGAAAACTGGAGACTATGTAGATGAAAATTATAAATTAAAACCTATAAGTGAAAAAATATTAACTTATTATAAACCGTATGTTAATGATATGTTTTTTAAAGACAATATCTCTTATGATACCCAAAAGTATTTTGAAATTGGATATGATGATGAAACAAACCATATTACAATCCCAATAAGAGATGAGATAGGGAATTTGGTTGGAATAAAAGGAAGAATTTTTGAATATGGAGAAATTGAAAATAAATATATATATTTAGAAAAATGTGCTAGAAGCAAAATACTTTTTGGATTAGATAAATCAATAAAACATATAAAAGAAAAAGGTTATTGCTATGTTTTGGAATCTGAAAAAGCAACCATGCAACTCTTTAACATGGGGTACTACAACTGTGTTTCAACAGGTGGAAAGAAAGTTAGTAGAATGCAGAAAAACAAACTTTGTTCATTGGGAGTTGATTTAATATTTTGTTTTGACAAAGATGTTTTAAAAGAAGAGATAGAAGAATTGTCAGAGGGGTTAGAAGGGGCAAATATATATATGCTATATGATACAAACAATATTTTAGGAGAGAAAGAATCGCCATCTGATAATCCACAAATATGGGAAAAACTTATAAAAAATTGCATTATCCCAATAAAGAAAGGAAAGGACGAAACTATTAAATGAAATATATTCTTATAGGAGACAATAATACAAGAAATGTAAAAAATACAATTTTGAAAAACAGAGGGGTTACAGATATACAAAACTACTTAAATCTAAATTCAAATTGTTTGTTTGAATATTCGTTGTTAGATAATATAAGCGAAGGAGTTAGTTTATTAAAGAAAACAATTGAAAGTGAATTACCCATTTATATAGTAGTTGATTCTGATCCAGATGGGTATACAAGTGCGAGTAGTTTGTTTCATTACATTGTTACAAAAATAAAATATAAAAATATCAATTACATAATTCAAGAGGGCAAAAAACATGGTTTATCAGAAGAAGTAATGAATGTATTATTAACCAAGGATGTTGGATTAATAATATTGCCGGATGCAGGGACTAATGATACAGAACAATGTAAATCATTAAGTGAGTTTGGTTTTAGTATTTTAATTTTAGATCATCATCAAAAAGAACGAGACAATGAATATGCAATAATTATTAATAACCAAACATGTGACTATCCAAATAAAAATTTATGTGGTGTTGGCATTGTGTTTAAATTTCTTCAAGCCCTAGATGATGAATATTGGTTATCAAATGCAGATGATTATATTGATTTGGTGGCATTAGGAAATATTTCAGATGTAATGGATTTAAAAGAATGCGAAACTAAATATTTAGTTGACATAGGGTTGCAAAATATATCACACCCTTTATTATTATCACTAATAAACAAGCAATCATATAGTATTAAAAATACAGAAAAACCAACAATTATAGATATATCATTTTATATAACTCCATTAATTAACGCAATGATTAGAACAGGTTTACAAAGTGAAAAGGAATTATTATTTAGAGCGTTTATTCAGGATTATGAAGAATTTGAGTATACCCCAAGGAAGTCAAAAAACAATCCTAATCCAGAACAAGTAATGGAATCTATATATGATAGAATTGCAAGGTTATGTAATAATGCAAAAGCAAAACAATCAAAAATACAACAAAAAGCTGTAGATGAAATTATTAGTCTGTATGATGATAGTAATAAAGAAAATGTTATTTGTTTTGTTAATGCAAGTAAATTAGAAAATGTAACCAGAGAGTTGACTGGGTTAGTTGCAATTAAAATAGCTTCTAAATACGAAAAACCTTGCTTAATTCTAAGAAAGGATATTAACAAAAGTACCAATGAAAAAGTTATATTTAGTGGTAGTGCAAGAAATATTAATAATGGGTTTGTTGAAAATTTAAAAACAGAACTTGAAAGTAGTAAATTATTTGAAGAATTAGTTGGTCATGAAAATGCATTTGGAGTATCAATTAACAAAGATAATATTCCCAATGCAATCGAATATTTCAATAATAAATATTCGGAAATAACTAATGATAAAATACATAAAGTTGATTTTATATTTGAAAATACAATAGATTATAAAATTATTAGAGATATACATAGTATGCAACATTTGTTCTCAAGTTTTGTAAAAGAACCATTGATCGCGATCAATAATGTAAATATAGATTTATTAGGGTTCAACGCATTTGGAAATGAAAATAAAAAACATTGGAAATTCCAAAATGATGTTATTGAATTTATAAAATTTAACTCACCGGAGGATGATGAAATGCTTAATATTGATACATTTATGTATAGTAATGTTGTAATGAATATTGTTGGAAAGACTTCAATTAATATATTTGGAAGTAAAACAACGCCACAATTAATAATTGAGGATTATCAGATAGTAAGTAAAATATAATAAAAGGTAGGTTGATATATGCCAAAATTTAAAGATCTAACTGGACAAAAAATTAATAATTGGAAAGTGTTGGAGCATAAAGGTTTCAATAAACATGGTGCTTCTTTGTGGTTGGTAGAATGCGATTGTCATAAACATACTCAAAGGATAAAAATTGGTGCAATGATAAAAAATAATCAAGATTGTGGATGTGGTGGACTACCAGATTTAACAGGTAAATTATTTGGTAGGTGGTTAGTAATAATGCACGACAATAAAGATATGTGGTTATGTGAATGCCAATGTGAAAAGAAGACTAGAAAAATAATTGATGGCAGAAAACTTAGAAATAATGGAAGTCATTCATGTGGATGTTTAACCATTGAGGCAAACAAAAAATATAATACATATGATTTATCTGGAGAATATGGAATAGGATGGACAACAAATAAAAATGATAAATTTTACTTTGATTTGGAAGATTATTATTTAATTAAGAATTTTACATGGATCACAGGAAGCGATGGTTATGTGGTTGGAACCAAAAATCGTATAGGATTTAGAATGCATCGGTTTATTATTAATGTTCCAGACAATATACAAATTGATCATATTAATAGAAATAGAAAAGACAATAGAAAAACAAATTTAAGATTTGCCACTAATCAATTAAATTCTTTTAATCAAAGTAAAAGATATGATAATAAAAGTGGGATTATAGGAGTTTGCTGGTGGGAAAGAGATAATAATTGGTTAGCGCAAATTAAATATAATTATAAAAGAATATTTTTGGGTTATCATGATAATTTTGAAGATGCTATAGTGGCGAGATTGAAGGCAGAAAAAGATTTATTTGGCGAAAAATTTGCTCCGCAAAGACATTTATTTGAACAATACAATATATAGGATGTGATATAATGAGTTACAGTTCCTTACACAACCATAGCATGTACAGCTTGCAAGACGGCCTTGGAACCCCAAAAGAAATGTTGGATAGAGCAAAAGAAATAGGTCTAAAAGGATTTGCTATTACAGAGCATGGTGTTGCTTATTCATGGCCTTATTTTGATATATTAAAAAAAGAATATCCTGAGATTAAAATGGTTTATGGAGTAGAATTCTATGAATGTTTTGATACTAGTGTTAAAGACAAAGATAATAAATATTTTCATTTAGTTGCACTTGCTAAAAACGAACAGGGAAGGAAATCTTTAAATCAATTAATTACAAAAAGTGAATTTGAGGGTAAATATTATAAACCAAGAGTAGATTTAAATATGCTAAAACCACATGCACAAAATCTTATTATATTAAGTGCATGTTTAGCAAGCAAAATAGCCAGAGAAGATAATTATAATAAATGTATTGAATACGTCAATGAATATAAAAACATATTTCCTCACTTTTATTTAGAAATGCAATCTCATCAAAATCAACAAACTTACAATCAAAAAATAATAAAATTATCCCAAGAAACAAACACGCCTTTTGTAATTACAACTGATAGTCATGTTGCGGTCAAAGAACACTTAAAATATCAAGCAAGACATGTTCAAATAGCAAGAGATACGGATACAATGTCAGAATTATACGAAGGTTGTTATATGCAATCTGATGAAGAAATACATGAAATAATGGACAATCAAATTGGCAAAGAGAATGTTGACATTGGATTGAAAAACACAGATATTATTGCAGATTTAATTGAAGTGGTTAATATGCCATTTCAATCTCCACAATTACCTACTTTCCCATTACCAGAAGGTTTTAATAGTAACAAAGAATATTTACAACATTTAACACAAGATATTGGTTGGTTTAATAGAGGGTATGATAAACGAACCTTTGATGAACAAAAAATAAGGAAGGAACGACTTGAACATGAATTAGAAGTTATTGATGAAATGGGTTTTTGTGGTTACTTTCTTATAGTATGGGATTATATTAATTTCTGCAAAGAAAATGACTACCCTGTTGGTGCAGGTCGAGGTAGTGCAGGTGGATCAGTTGTGTGTTATCTACTTGGTATATCTGCACTCGATCCAATTGACTATAATTTAATTTTTGAAAGATTCTTAAACAAAGAACGTGTAAGTATGCCTGATATTGATCTTGATTTTGCTTATAGAGAATTGGTTATAGAATATTTAATGAAAAAATATGGAGAAATGCGAGTTTGCCAAGTATTAAATTTAGCATCAATTACACCAGTTGTTGCTATTAAAGACGTTGGAAGAATATTGAAAGATGAAAATGGCAAACCACTTATTCCTAGTGCCACAATAAATAATATAGCTAAATTATTTACTGAAAAAGAATTTGATAAATGTATTGAATTAAATGGTGATACAATAAGAAAATATAATAATGAAGTATATAAAGAACTATTCGATATTGCTAGAATGCTAAGTGGAAGAATTAGACATGTATCTACACATGCAGGTGGGGTTGGAATAGTTGACACAAGTATAAATGACTATATGCCTATGAAACTAGGTGAAAAAGGCGAACATGTTATTCAAGTAGATAAAATAATGATTGAAGAAATAGGTATTATTAAGTTTGATATTTTAGGATTAAAAAATCTAATAATTATTGATGGTGTTAAAAAACGCATTGGATTATCAGATTGGGATTTAGACCCGAATAATCCTAAATTTTTAAATGATGAAAAAATGTATAAGTTACTTCAAAGTGGAAAAACAAATAATGTTTTTCAAGTAGAATCGCAAGGCATGAAAGACTTATTATTAAGACTTCAACCAACATCATTAGAAGATATTTCAGCAGTTCTAGCACTTTATAGACCAGATAGCATGAGTTACCTAGAAGATTATATTTATTATAAGCATCATATAAATGAAATTAAATACATACATGAAGATATGAGATTGATATTAGAAACAACAAATGGGCAGATGATTTATCAAGAACAACTGATGGACATAGTAAGAAAATTTGGTGGAAGAACATATGGTGGTGCTGATAAATTTAGGAAAGGCATAGGAAAAAAAGACCATGATATTGTAAAAAAAGAATCTGATAAATTGTATAAAGAGATTGAAAATAATAACTACAGTGAAGAAATAGCAAAAATAATTAGTGATGATTTACGATCCAAGGGGTCTTACATGTTTAACAAATCACATTCTGCTCTTTATGGGGTTATCACTCTACAAACAGCTTATCTAAAAGCACATTATCCAGTAGAATTTTATTGTGAAGTATTTAATGCCTGTGAAGGTGATAATGGTAAATTAAATAAATATCTTGTTGAAGCGCAAGAATTAGGAATACAAGTTTTTCCTCCACACATAAATAAATCTGATTTTAAATTTAATGTAGACAATAAAAATATACTATTTGGTTTAAATTCAATCAATCAAGTTGGAGAGAAGATTGTTCAAAACATAATAAATGAAAGAGATCAAAATGGCAAATTTGAAGGATTAGATAATTTTATAAACAGGGTGCAATGTAGCTCTGCACAAGTAGTAATGCTAATTAAATCGGGTGCTTTACCAACAAAAGATAAAAATAATATGCTTTTAAGGTATGCAGAAAAGTATGTAAAGACTGACAAAGAATATAAACCATATTCTGACGTTAAAAGTTTACCAACTTTATTAGAACTAAAAACTAAGTGGTTTATAGATACTGATGTTATAAAAGACAAAGAAAAAAGACTTAAACTATATAATGAAAAGAGGAGAATTGAGCACGAAACAACTAAATATCAAGATTGGTTAAAACAACAAAATGAAGTTAAAGAAAATGCTATTAAAGAGTTTAAAGAAAAATATATGCAAAATCAGCAATTTTGGGAGTTTGAAGCTTTAACTATTTTCCTCAGCGATAATCCATTTAATGAAATAGTTCAATATAATAATGAAAATTTCTATGATTGTGAAATAGGAGATGAGTGTGTAATTATTGGTATTATATCAAGGATACAAAAGAAAAAAGATCGACACAAAAAGGATTATGCGTATATTAATGTTTATGAAAGTAATGGTTTATTAGAAGGGATAGCATGGTCTAGTATATATTCTAAATACATAGACTTTATAAAGAAAAATAATAAACTGGCGTTTTATGCAGAAAAATCAAATGAAGATACATTTATTATTAAAAAAATTAAAACTATAGAAGATTGGATAGATGATAGAAAATTAAACAATATAATTTCTATGTAATCTATAAAGGAGGGTGAAGTTTGAGTATTGTTATAAAAGGTTATGTATCAGGGGAACCATTTTTCCAAAAAGGGTTCTTTAAGATGTATGGATTTTATCCAAACGATTCTTGCTTAGATAAAATAGTTTTATCAGATTATGGCAATATTACTATAAAAGGTGAATTGCCATCTATGGTTGAAGGAAAAGAATATGAGTTGGAGGTCGAATACGAAAAAAAAGGTAAATATGAAAGTTATATAGTTAAAAAGTTTATAAATAACCCTATGGATATGAATGAAAATGAATCATTTAATTTTTTATCTGAACTTATAGGGGATAAATTAACAGATAGTATTTTAAAAGTTTATCCAAACTTTATTAAAACAATTATCAAAGGTAAAGAAGATGAAATAGATACAAGTAAGGTATATGGTTTGGGAGAATTAACTCTGAAAAAAATAACTGAAAAAATTAACAATAATATAATGTTTTTTAATATTATAAATGAATATAAGGAATATGAACTTACACTTAATCAAATACAAAAAATATATGATGCCTACAATTCTTTTGATTTGCTTAAAGAAAAAATGGATGAAAATCCCTATCAGTGTTTAGTTTCTATAGGTGGTATTGGATTTAAAACAGCAGATTTAAAAATACTAAGTAAAAACAAATCATTAGCAAATTCAAGATACAGAATGACAGAATGTATAATATATATTCTAGAGCAAAATGAAGAAAGTGGTAACACATGGATAAAAACTAATGAATTGTATTCAGAATGTAGTAAAACAACTCCTCAGTGTATGCAAGAATTTAAAGGAGTTTTGGAACACAATGATAGAATTTATTTTGACAAAGAAGGAAAAAGAATTTCTAAAAGACAAACATATTTGTGTGAAAAAGAGGTCGCAGAAAAATTATTAGAAATTGTAAGTGAACCTAGAGTTTATGATATTGATTGTTCAAAATATAATAAAATTGATGAATTTGAATTAACCGATAAACAAAAACTGTCTATAGAGTATGCCAGTAAATATAATTTCTTCGTTTTAGCAGGGAATGCGGGATGTGTTGATTGTGATACAGAATATTTTAATGGAGTGGAATGGAAAAGAATATCTGAATACAAAGATGGTGATTATGTATTACAATATAATAAAGATGGAAGTGCCGAGTTAGTAAGTCCTTTAAAATATCATAAATATCCAGAAGATTATTTATGGCATTTTGAAACCAAATATGGATTAGATCAATGTTTATGTGACGAACATGAAGTATATTATATAACCTCAAAAAATAATTTATATCATAAATCATTTAAAGAAGTTAGAGAAAATCATGAAAAAACAGGTTTTCTCGGAAAGTTTATTACAACTTTTAATTATGAAGGTAAAGGATTGTCCTATAACGAATGGGAAATAAGATTAAAAGTTGCAATTAAAGCTGATGGTAGTTTTAAAAGTAAGTATAAACCTTTTGATTGTTATATCAATGTAAAGAAACAAAGAAAAAAGGAACGAATAGAGTACCTATTAACAAAAAATAATATTAAGTATGAAATACTAAATGGGGCAGAAGGATATAATGTATATAAATTTTATTATACAGATAATGAAAAAACATTTACGGATAAATGGTATAATTGTACGAGAGAACAATTCGAGATTATTTTTGATGAAATATTTTATTGGGATGGAGATTATAAAAAGAAAAATAGATGGTTCACTACAATTAAGTCAGATGCAGATTTTATACAGTTTGTAGGGGTTACATGTGGTTATAAAGCAACCATTGATACCCTAGATAGAGTAAATCAAGAATATATTACTGCAAATAAAGTATACATAAGAAAGTCTATTGAATATGGTGTGCAATTTACAAAAAGAACTTTAATATCTTTATGTACAGACAAAAGGGAAGACCACACTATTACCAAAATAGACAAATATAAAACATTAGACGGTTACAAATACTGTTTCACTGTGCCATCAGGAATATTGGTATTAAGAAGAAATAATAAAATATTTATTACTGGCAATTGTGGGAAGACAGCGAGTACAAAAATACTATTGGATATGTTGGATGACAATAACTACTCATATGTGCTTTTTGCTCCAACTGGCAAAGCATCTAAAAACTTTTACCAGAATACAAACCGTCCAGCAAGTACAATCCATAGGGGGTTAGCCTTTAATCCAGCAGAAGGATTTATGTTTAATGAGAATAATAAATTACCATATGATTACATATTAGTAGACGAAGCTACAATGATAGATGTGTTTTTGATGAAAAGTTTATTGAGGGCAATAGATAGAAAAAGAAGTAAACTTATATTTATTTGCGATCCGGCACAAATACCTAGTGTTGGTTGTGGAAACTGTATGCAAGATATTATTAATTGCGGAATATTCCCAGTGATATTCCTTGATAAAGTATTTAGATATAAAGATGGTGGATTGGCTAAAGTTGCAACTGATACTCGAAATGGGAATGATTTTTTATTGGGTGATGGTGTTCAAAAATTTGGTGATGATTTTATATTTGTACCTACTTCTAAAGATAATTTAACTGAAAAAATATTAACTGCATACAAAAAAATGCAAGAGAAAGGTGGAACAGCCGATGATATAATAATAATTTCAGCTTACAATGTTGGTGAACATGGTACATATAAAATAAATTCTTTAATACAAGATTTGATTAATCCATCAAATGGGAATATGGAATTATCATATATCAGACAGAAATTTGAAATTAGTTTTAGAGTCAACGATAGAGTAATGCAAATTGTAAATAATTATAAAGCTCCTGTATTTGAACACGAAGACCAACTTAAAAAAGAAGAGTCACTAACAGAGATATTTAATGGTGATGATGGTAAAATAATTAAAGTAGGTAAAAATACTAAAGGCATCCCATACATGGTTGTTGATTTTAATGGGCAATTAGTATTATATAGAAATGATGACATAAGAGATTTAATACTTGGATATGCAATATCTGGGCATCGATCTCAAGGGTCAGGGTACAACTATGTAATAGTTATTACCCCACCAACTCATAAATTTTTCTTAAATAGAAATTTACTTTATGTAATGTATACTAGAACGAAAAAATTTATATATAATATTGGAACTGTAGACACAATAGAAAGTGCTTTGAGAAAAAGCGAAAATTTAAACAGAAAAACGTTTTTGAAAGACCTGCTGTTACCCTTAAAAATAGAAAATAAATAATGTTGACTTACAATCCTAATCTATTGTATAATAATTATCAAGCAGGTACAAATATCACTAAAAAATTCTAACCAAAAGAAGGTAATTATCATGTAAAATCTATAAAACCAACAAAAAATCCATCAATTCCAAAAAACACCTCTCTCATACTCGCTTATACTTCAATTTACTCCCAAATGCTCCGTTTTTCAAAACTATAAAACCAATAAAATATCTCTTTCAAAGGATTTTACTACAAACGTATTGGTGAATAATCACAAACTATTATCATAATATAAAGTACAAAATAAAATATCTCATAATGGCAAGGGTTTGATCACATATCCTATTTGCAATACTAATTGAACTCTTGCTATATAAAATCATACATAAAGAAGGTGAATTACATAAAAACATTACATGGTAGAGATTGTAATTGGATTCAGATAAGTTTTGAAGAATATAAACAAAACTATACTGATGATAAAATTAACTTCGCATTTATAGTTGACCAAGATACCAATAAAGGTGCTTATTATAAAAGAGACCCTATGATACCATTTGGCAGAGGGTGGTTTCTAAATAATAAAGAAAATAATAATGAAAGGATGGAAGATTAAGGCTTGGTGACATATGGACTATGTAATTATTCAGAATGTGAACAATGTAATGAATGTAAGAGATATATTAATAAAGACTCTCCTGACAATTTGAATCCTGTTCTGTTCAGGTTTAAAAATATTTGTAGTCAAGAAAATAATTATCAATGGCAAATTAAAGTAGAATCTACTGAATTAGTAGTTAAGGAAGAAGGTGATGCATAATGAACTATGGAGACATGGATATTCTTGATATTACAAGAGAACTTAGAAAATTATTAGAGAAATATAGTAAAGGTGAAAGAATGAAGAAAGAAGAAATTGAACAGATGAGGGTATTATCAAATAATTTTAGTTGTGAATGTAGCCATGTTTTATATGATTGGGGTAAGTAATTACCTTAAAAGAAGATATTCATCGTATAATTATAAAATAAATATATTGGAGGATACATAATTGAAGGTACAAAAAAGAAATAGTACACTAGTTGATTTTGATAAAAATAGTATCATTCGTGCAATTGAAAATGCTATGCTTGAAACAAAAGATGGTGTTGATACAAAACTAAGTCATGAAATTGCAAATAAAATTGAGTCTATTGGACTAGATATATACTCAGTTGAAAATATTCAAGATTTTGTAGAAGATATGTTAATGGAAAGTAATAGAAAAGATGTAGCCAAACGATATATAATTTATAGAAATCAAAGGGATAAAACAAGAAAAAATAAAGTGAAAGGTCTCCTCAGTGAAGAGTTCCTTAGTAAATATAAACATCTACCATCACCAATGAAACAACTAGGAAGTTTTGTTTATTACCGTACATATAGTAGATATCTCCCATATGAAGGACGTAGAGAATATTGGTGGGAAACAGTAAAAAGGGCTGTAGAATACAATTGTAGTTTAGTTCCAACTTCTGTAGAAGAAGCAGAAAAATTATATGATAATATCTTTTATCTTAGACAATTCTTGTCTGGAAGAACATTATACATAGGTGGAACATTAGTTTCAGAAAAATACCCTACTTCTAACTTTAATTGCAGTTTCTCCGTAATTGATAACTTTGAATCTTTTAAAGATGCTTTTTACTTGCTTATGATTGGTTCTGGTTTTGGTTTTAGAATTTTAAAAAATGACGTATCTAAACTTCCAAAAGTAAAAACAAATATAGAAGTGATTCATAAAGATTATACTCCTGTTCTTAAAGATAAACGTGAAGATAATACATCTATTATTTTCATAAACAACAATATGATAAAGATCATTGTAGGTGATAGCAAGGGTGGCTGGAGTCAAGCATTAGATTATTATTTTAAGATATTATGGGATAAAGACTTTACAGATATTAAAACAGTTGTATTTGATTACAATTATGTTAGACCAAAAGGAGAAAGATTAAAGACATTTGGTGGAACTGCATCAGGGTACGAAAGTTTAAAATCAATGTTTTCTAAAGTAAATAAAATTATTAACAAAGAAGGACTCATTCAAGGATTAGATAAAATTAAACTTAGACCAATTAATTGTTTAGATATGTTGGCAAGTATTGGTGAAAATGTTGTAATCGGAGGAGTAAGAAGGACTAGCTTGATTGCTTTAATTGATTCAGATGATGATGAATGTATTAAAGCAAAAAGCAACTTATACAAACAATCATCTAATGGAAAATGGGAAATAGATTCAGAACTATCTCATAGACAAATGAGTAATAATTCTATCTATTATAAAGAAAAACCTTCAAGAGAACAAATTCATTGGCAAGTTGAACAGATGAGATATTCAGGGGAACCTGCTTTTGTTAATGAAATTACAGGTAATAAACGTAGATCAAACTTTAATGGGGTTAATCCTTGTTTCACTGGCGATATGAATTTATTGACCTCAGATGGATATAAAACATTTGAAGAATTAGATGGAAAAGAAGTTAAGATTGTTAATTTAAATGGGGAAATATCTAGTGGTAAAGTTTGGTGTAATGGAGAAAAAGATATTGTTGAAGTACAACTGAGCAATAATAAAGTTATTAAATGTACTCCTGATCACGTATTAATGTTAGAAAATTGTCAAGAATGTAAGGCTGTAGAATCATTAAATAAAAATTTATCAGCATATTATGGGAAAAATCCAACGGTAATATCTATTAAAATATTAGATAAGCAAAAGGTTTATGATTTTTCAGAACCATCTACTAATTGGGGGATTGTAGAAAATGTAGTTGCACATAATTGTGCCGAAATTTTATTAGATGCAAATGGATTGTGCAACTTAACAACAGTTAATGTATACGCTTTTGTTTCTGATGGTACATTAGATTTAATTTCTTTATTGGAAGCACAAAGACTGTCAGCAAAAGCTGGTTATCGTATGACTTGCGTAGAGTTAGAACTTCCAAAATGGAATATAATACAAAAAAGAGATAGACTTACTGGATGTTCTTTGACTGGATGGCAAGACATGGTTAATGCTACCGATATGTCAAAAGATCAAGAAGCTGAATTATTAAGAGAATTACGCAAAGTTGCTCATGACACAATTAAAATTTACGCAGAAGAATTGGGTTTTCCAGTATCATTATTAATAACCACCGTCAAGCCAGAGGGCACATTGAGTCAAATTCCTGGAGTTTCATCTGGAGTTCATTATTCTGAATCTGATTGGTTTATTAGAAGAGTGAGAATTAATGCTCATGATCCTTTAGTTAAAGTTTGTGAAGAATTGAATTATCCTATATTTCCTGAAGTAGGTCAAGAAATGGAAACATGTACAACAAAAGTTATTGAGTTTCCTGTAAAATCTCCTATTGGAAGAACTAAATATGATGTATCCGCAATTGAACAACTTGAAAATTATAAAATGTTTATGGATTGCTACGTAGATCATAATGCTTCAATTACAGTTACGGTTCGTGATAATGAATGGGGAGAAGTAGAAGAATGGATGTATAATAATTGGGATGATGTTGTGGCTGTAAGTTTCTTATCATTATCTGATTCATTTTATAAATTAATGCCGTATGAAGCAATTACAGAGGAAGAGTATAATAGAAGAGTTTCAGAAATGAAACCATTTATTCCTTCTTTAATTAGTAAATATGAAGAAGTAGAAACAGAATTTGATATCGGAAATGATGGATGTAGTTCAGGGGTATGTCCTGTACGTTAAGTTAATAAATAATAAAAGCGAGGTAATACATATATGAAAATTAAAATTAAATACTTTAGTGATCAAATTAATAAATTAACAAAATTCAAAAATGGTGATTGGATTGATCTACGTTCAGCAATTAATTGTATTCTTAAAGCAGGAGAATTTAAATTAATTCCTCTAGGAGTAGGAATGGAACTTCCGAAAAATAACGAAGCACACATTGTACCGAGAGGAAGTACATTTAAACATTTTGGAGTAATTCAAACTAACCATCAAGGCGTAGTCGATGAATCATTTAAAGGTAATAATGATCAATGGTTTTTCCCTGCTTATGCTTTACGAGATACAGAAATAAAAATTAATGATAGAATTTGCCAATTTAGAATTGTTGAAAAAATGCCAGAAATTGAATTTGAAGAAGTAAAAACTTTGGGCGATAAAGATCGTGGAGGATATGGGAGTAGTGGGAGAGCATAGTTGCTTTCCCTTACTTGCCAAGAAATAAACATTTCCAAGGATTTTAAAAAGGAGTAAGCATATGTATTTCATTTTACAAATCTACATAGAAGTAGATTCTGAAAAAGATGCTAAAGATATAGCACATGACATCCATGAAATATTGGGAGATAATGGGATAACCAATAGTGTCAATGTTATAAATGATACTAATGAAGAGGAGGAAGATTAAATTGACTTTTATAGTTCCATTTGAAGGTGATTTTTGCGGAGAAATGCGAACAATTTATTCAGTAAATAATGATAACCCAAATAATACAGTATGGAGTAATACAACAATATCAGAAAAATGTCCTAATTGTGGTGAAAGAAATTTTTATAGAGTTTATGACTCTAAAGATTTTTATGAAGAGAATGGATATGAGATTGAAGTTTTTAATTGTAAATGCCCTAATTGTCGTAAAGAATTCGATTTAAAAATTGAGTATGAGATTGAAAAATAAGTTAAAAGGAGAAATAATTATGCAGATTGCATATGGATAGGTATTCAGTTTATCCTTATTATATTGAAAGGATGTGAAAATACTATGATATTCAATATACATGGCGGATATTCTTAGTTGATATGTTCTAAAAACAATATATGTAAACAATAAATAAAAAATAAGGGTTGCGTCCAAACGCAAGAAGGAGTAAAAACATGAAAGAAATTATGATTAAAACAATCAAGGAAGATATTAAGTATATGGTAAATGAAATAAAAAATATCAGAAACAAAGAAGAATTAAATGAAATGACAAATTTTACACATGATATTATTGGAGACGAAAGAATTATTTGATGTTATGTAATGGATTTTAGACCGTATAGGAGTATGGTAAATACTCTTATGAATACGTATGATAATTTCAATAAAATGATGTTGAATTATGGATTAGAATCAGAGGATATTAAGTTTATAGAAGATTTTTTAGAAAATTTGATTAAAGAATTAAAAGATTTACATAAACTTAAAGATAAATGTAAAAAAGAATATAATCAGTACAGATGTTTGAATGATGCTTATATTAAGATTACTGATAAAATATGCAAAATTGAGAATGAGAGATTATCTTAAGAAAGACTTTCAATTTATGATTGATGTATCTAATAGTAAAACTGTTTATAATTTACACATAAACGTATAAATTCAAAAAGTGAAACCCTTATACCATGCGGGTTTGGGGGTTTCACAAACCCAATGAAAATGGAATTCTATGTTATTTAAGAAAGAGGTAAATTTTATGATGGATAAAAAATTAATCAAAGCATTAAAACCAATTGAGGAAAAGTTCGATGTTAATTTATTTACATTTGATGAAGCACTTGAATTTTATAAATCAGATGTTAAAGAATATAGAACATTTATATATAAAATAATTGAGTCACTTCAAAACGGAAGAAGTAATGAAGAATTAAATATAGATGAATCATGTTATATTAAAGGTTTAAAAGATGGTTTAGAAGCAGTTTATTTAATCTTTGGTGGAAGAGTAGAAGAAGGATTTTAAAAGGAGGTGCATTAATATGAACCCATGTACACATTTTGATAGCGGAGTTTGTTATTCTCCTGACTGGGAAGAACCATTTGGAGAAGGATGTTTACTAAATCATAAAGATTCATGCCCTCATTATAATCCATGTGTCCCAATCAAAGTAAAATACAAAAACTGGCGTAATGAAACATCAATCAGAACTATTATCCCTGCAAAAGTGTTCTTTGGGCGTACTGATTTTCATAAAGAAGACCAGTGGTTACTAGAAGTGTTTGATGTAGAAAAAGATGCTTTAAGAACCTATGCAATGCAAGATATCATTGAGTTTATTAGAGATGGTGAATGATGGAAGATAAATTATTAGAACTTAAAGAACAATTTTGTAAATGGTATTGCCCAAATAAACAAAAAGAAGATAATTCTTGTAAGCAAAATTGTGAATATTGTCCTTCAACAGAAATGATAATTTGTCATGGTTTAGAATGTGAAATATGTATGGTTTCTGATTTTATCAAACACATCAGAGATGAGTTAAACTGATAAATTTATCTCATAAAGAAAGGAGGTTTCCATATCGAAAATCTACTAAAATTTCAAGAAGAATTAGCATATCGCAAATTAAATAAAACTTTGTCGGCAGAAGTTAGACAAAAATATCTAGATAACCTACCTTCAGAATTAAATATAAATGGCAATATAAATTTCAAAATACATAGTTTAAATGGGACACTAATAGCAACTGGTTACAATCGTATAGTCATAGGTGACTATGGTGCATTTATTGAATTTGATGTAGAACAAGTTGTTGAAGATAATCTTAAAGTTAGAAAAGGTCAAGAATATAGAATCAACGATCCTAAGTATGGTGGAGAAAAGTATTATTGGTTTACCCCAAGAGACAATAGTGATATGAAAGTTTATTATCAGAAGAGAACTGTTACTTATGCAGATTATAAACCAGAGATGTTTTATGTATCACCTTATGAAGTTTGCTAAATCCGAAAAAATGATAGTTTTGTAATATCTTAAAAAGGAGAAATTTTATGACGGTTTATGTAGTTGTAGATTTAAAAGGTAATGTATATGGGGTTTGTAATAGTAAATGGGAAGTTGATAAAGCAGAAGAGAAACTTAAAAATAAATACCCAAATGAAATAATTGACTATATTGAATGTAAATTAAATGAAATTGAAGCAGATGGAGAAATAGTTTAACTCATATAAAGGAGATGAATAAAATGACAATTAGAACCGAATTAGTAGGCGTATCATTCAACTTAAAACTTCAAAAAGACTTACAAGAACATGAAGTTATCTGCTCCCACTGTGGAGGCACAGGACTTCAAATAGATGATCATCCTTTCGGACTTAAAAGTGAAAATAATAAAGTTCATTTTCCATATAAACAACAAACAATCACAGGTTGTAGACATTGTTATAGAGGTGTACAAAGTAAATGTTTATATTGCGGAAAAATATTAGATAGAAGTTCATCTCAGTGTAATTGTGAATATGTTGTACAAGAGCGTATTAAAGAAAGACATGATAAAGATTTAGAAACATGGAACAACGCAAAGAAAATATCATTTGAAGAAGCAAGTGAAAAATACGAAATGCTTTATAGTCATAGTCATGATAAATATATTAATGTCGAAGATTTTGAAGAATGGATACATGACAAAGGTTATGAGGAAAATGAGGTAGCGTCATTAAGAGTTTATGGGACACAAGCAATTGAATTGTCTATAGATGCTTATGATATTATTGAAAATGCTTGTAGTGACTTACATGAAGATGCAATGGATAATATCTCAGATGAAGACCAAAAAGAATTACAGATGTTGTTAGATAAATGGTGTGAGGATAATAGAGCAGGAACGACTACTTATTATGCTGATTTTACTGTTAGAGTAAATTTGTAAAGGAGGTGAATTATATTGACCACATATAAAATTACAACACAAGAAGAATTAGATGAACTTAATGCAGATTATCTTAAACATTATCCACAAGAAACAAATTTTAAATGGTCTGGATGCAATTATTATATAAATCAAGGTAAGATAGAGCATGAGTCTCTAGGTACTGCCCAATCTATGCATGACTGTGAAGCATGTGAAAGAATAGCAAATTTTGATACTCCTACTTGGTTTTGGAATAAAGAGATTGAGCAGAGATTAAGAGATATTATAAATGACTATATGAAAAGAGATGTAATGTAATCCTGAGAAATAATGAATTTATCGGAAAGGAGATATTACAAATGATTAAAAAATATTTACTAAAACTTGCTTATTGGATAAATAAACATTATAAAACAATTGAGATTAGACATCAAGATTACATAAAATTTGGCAATAATTACTTTGCAATAGTACAATTAACTCATAGTCAGGAGATAGGATGCTCAGATGTGTTAGATATTAAGGCGTATAGTCTTGACTATTATCTGCCTTCGCTTAAAGCAACCCGATAAAGAACCTATTTCGTGTTGATTGAAAAGGAGAATTACATGAGAGAATTAACTATATTAATAAATGACCTTGATGATTGCTTACTATATGTTGATGGCAAAGCATTTAATGACATAGATGATACTTGGGCAGAATGCATTCTATTTTTAAAAGATATAATTAGCAATAGAGTAAATATTATTAAAACTAGTTTAGAAAGAAAAGATTATCCAACCCAATTAGAGAATCTTATAGAAGATTAGTTCCCAGAAAAGATAAATTCTATGTTAATTAAGAAAGGATGAATATAAAAAATGAATGGTTGGATAGGCGTGGACTTAGATAGAACTTTAGCAAAATATGATAAATGGAGAGGATCAGAACATATAGGAGAACCAATACCTCTAATGTTAAACAGAGTAAAAGAATGGTTAAATGAAGGTAGAAATGTAAAGATATTTACGGCAAGAGTTTCGAGTAACAATCCCGAGAGAATATATTCTTTATATATTATTAATAAATGGTGTGAAAAACATATTGGTCAGGTATTAGAAGTTACATCAGAAAAAGATTATGGGATGATTGAATTATATGATGACAGATGTAAACAAATTATTCCGAACACAGGGGTATTAATTGAAGAATATTTACAAAATAAAATTTATAAGTTGGAAAACGAATTAGCAGATAAAGTTAGATTTTATGAAAGAGAATTAGGTTTGGATGAAGATGAAGAGGATTATTAAATAAGGAGAAATGAAAAATGTCAAACAAAAATCCCACAGTATCTTGCACAGATTGCATTCATTGGAATGATTTAAAACAACGTATAGAAAATTATTTCGGATGTAATACAAAATTCTGTAATATTAAATGTAAATGTTTTTGTTGTGATTGTAATTCACCAAATAGACCAAAAGAATCAAATATAAGACCAAATTTTATCAAACGAGAAATAAATGATGACTATTAGAATATTTAAACCCATCATAAAATTCATCAAACAACTATTCTGTATCCACAATTATATCCATATTGAATCCAAATACACAAAATCTCATAAATTTATTCACTACATATGCTTCAAATGCGGTAAATTAAAGACAAAAATAAAAAGATTGGGGTTGTTTTAAATGGATGAATTTCAAGAATTTAATTTAGATTTCTTCATGAAAAAAGTAATTGGAACACAAATTCAAATTGAATCTGCTAATGCAGAAGGAGATTTAGGAATCTTATTAAATGTTGTAGTAAATGATGCAGAAATTAAATTCATTGATGAGTATTATTACAATGGATATATTTTAGTTATTAATGAGAATATAAGTTTATGTTTTTCAAATTGGCAAGTAAGTGAACATGATCATAGTATTTTAGTTTTGTATAGGAATATTAGAGATAATGATATTTTTACATATGTTAGACTTCTTGACGATAATTGGGTTGATGAAAATGTGGTGGGATTTGTTCAGTATTGATTTATTGTTATTAATCAAAATTATATTTATTGATTAAATTGTTAAAGTAAGATATAATTAACTTATCATATGGGCATGGAAAGGAATGTTTATTATAGAACACAATAATCAAAATACATATAATCCAGATTCGTTAGATTCATTGGGCATATTGGGTGGGGTTAGAGCAAAACCTGCATCTATAGGTATGGAGAATCATCAACATGGATTTCTAGAAATACTAGGAAATTCACTTGATGAAAGTCGTGGTGGTTATGGGAGCAAAATAATCATAACTAAACATAAAGATAATTCAATTACAATACAGGACTTTGGTAGGTCTGTTCCTATGGATAAAAATTCTAAAGGAGAATATGCTTATAAAAAGGTTTTTGATGAATTGTGGAGTGGTGGGAAATACAACAATAATCAATCAAATGGTAATTACATATATAGTCTAGGCACAAACGGCATCGGTTGTACTGGCACAAATTACACTAGCGATTTTCTTGAAGCAACTGCAATTAGCAATAAAGGTTGTCAATATTATATACGATATGAAAATGGAGTTCTACAAGGACAATTAGAAAAAACCAAACATGATTTAGATTATACAGGAACAATTATTCATTGGTTGCCATCTAAAGAAGTTTTTAGAGGAGAAAGTAATATTGACTCTTCTTTTATAGAAAAGATTTTAAAACAGCAATCTATTGTCAATGCAGGATTGCAATTCGAGTTTATCAATGAGATCAATGATACTGTGCTTACATTTTATTATGAGAATGGTGTCTTAGACTATATTAAAGAAATCAACGATGATAAAAATATTAGTGATATAATTCAATTCAAAACTGAAGCAACAGGCAAGGATAATGAAGAAAGTGATGAATATAAAATTAAAGCTGAAATATCATTTTGTTTTAATAATGAAGTGAATATTATAGAATGCTATCACAATTCTTCATTCCTTGAAAATGGGGGCACACCAGAGTTATATATCAAAACTTCATTCGTTTATGCCATTGATAAATATTTGAAAGATAATAATATATATTCAAAGCAAGATAAAAAAATCAACTTCAATGATATTGAAGACAGTTTAGTTATCATTAGTGACACATATTCAACAATTTCTTTGTTCTTAGGTCAAGCCAAAAAAGATATGGAGTCTAAGTTTATGCAAGAATATATCACTAGTTGGTTAAAACAGCAATTAGAAATATATTTTGCAGAAAATAAATTAGAAGCAGATAAAATTGTCAATCAAATTTTAATTAATTCAAGAGCAAATAATAAAGCACAGCAAACTAAATTGGATATTAAAAAAAAATTACAAGGCAATAGTGGAGGAAAATCATCATTATCACAAAAAATCGAAGGTGTTAAACACTGTGATATGAGAAATTCTAAATTAGAAGAGCGATATTTCTTAATTGATGAGGGCGTATCTGCTAATTCCACCATATCAGATGCTATTGATGCTAGAATAATGGGATGTTGCGGTTTAAAAGGAAGATTTATCAATAGTTTAAAAACAAGCGTATCAAAAGTATTAGAAAATGAGCCAGCATTAAAAATTATTCAAGCGTTAGGTTGTGGAATCGAAATACCATACAATGAACGAAAAAAATATAAACATATTGATTATTTTGATATTAATAATCTTAAATATGCTAATATTGGGATTTTATGTGATGCAGATGCATTTGGAAAAGGAATTAATTTATCGCTTATTACATTCTTCTATAAATTTTTCCCGACACTATTAAAGCAAAATAGAATTTATTTAGTTATATCACCTAGATATGAGGTTGTAACAAAGAACGAAACTATTTTCTGCTACAATGAAATAGAGAAGCAAACTATAATTGATGAATTAAAATCTAAAAACAAATCATATTATATTGGTATTAAAAAAGGGTTAGGAGAATTTAATAAAGAAGATTTTTATAAATATGTCTTATGCGAAGAAGCTAGAAAAAAAACATTTATACCAATCGAGTATGAAGGTGCTGAAGAAATGATTAAATATTACTTTGATATGCTTATGGGAGATGATATTGTAAACAGGAAAAAATTTATTAGGGATAATATTGTTAACATCAACCTTAATGAAATTGAATAGGAGATAAAAAGTGAATATAATTGATACGTTGAAATCAGAATTTATACCATACGCTGGAGAAATATTACTTAATAATTTACCTAATGTTGCTGATGGTTTATTACCAGTGCAACGTAAGGTGTTATGGGCACTACACAAGAATAAAATATCAAGTGATAAACCATATATCAAACTATTAAGAGCAAGCGCGTTTTCTATGGTATATTATGTATTTGGTGATCTCCCTTTAGCTTCTGCTATGAAAAACATGGCTAATAATGGCATTAATTATTTATATCTTGATCCTAAAGGTAGTTTTGGAGACAAAAGAAAAAAAGAAGGTGTTGGGGCATCTCCTCGTTATATTGAATGTAGATTATCAAAATATAGCGAGGATATGTTAAATGGTATTGATAAAAGTATAATTCCAATGAAAAGAAATTTTGATGATACAGAAGATGAACCAGTTATGCTCCCCTCAATTATTCCAAATACACTAATTAATTCATCACAAAGTATTGCAGTTGGAGAGGCAAGTAAAATGTACTCTCATAACTTAGAGGAAACTTGTTTGAGTATTATTTCTTACATTCAAAATAATAATATTGATGAAGCAATTAGTATTATTAAATGTCCAGATTTTTCTATTGGTGGAAAAATAATTTATGACAAGAATACTTTTTATAAAATTTATACAACTGGACTTGGTTCTTTTACTGTTATAGGGAACTATGTATACGATGAAAAAGAAAATAAAGTATTTATTACTGAAGTGCCACAAGGAACATATATAGAAGATATTGAAGAAAAATTTCGTAAAGCATATGAAAAAGGATTATTTAAAGAAGTTATTGATATTCATGATTCAAGTGGTATGCAAGGTATTCAATTAGACATTTATCTTAAAAAGAATACTGACATCAATTTGTTTATTTCAAAGTTAAGAAAATACACTCCCTTTGAATCTAGTTTATCGTTCAATTGTCAAATGATAGATTTAGATTGTAAAACTCCAGTCCTCATGAGTTTACAAATGATTTATGACAGATGGATCGAACATAGGATTAATTGCATAAAAAATGAATTTGAATTTGATATAAATAAAAATAAAAAGCAATTACATTTACTTAAGGGACTACATAATATATTGTTAGATTTAGATAAAGCAATATCACTAATTCGTTTATCTAAAAATGATCAAGAAGCAATTGAAAAACTGAAGGAAAATTTTCCTATTGATGATGTTCAAGCTGATTATATTAGCCAAATTAGACTTATCAATATCAATAAAGATTATATTATCAAGAGAATTAAAAATATTGATGATATTGAAAAAGAATTGACTAGATTGGAAGATATACGTTCTGATGATAATAAGATTAAAAATGTCATTATTGAGCAGCTACAAGATGTAATAAAAAAACATAGTCGTGAAAGAAAAACTAAAATAATTTATAAAAATGATAATATTGTCGAAGAAGAAATCATTGATGATTACAATTGTAAAATATTCTTTACAAAAGAAGGATATCTTAAAAAAGTGCCATTAACTTCTTTAAGAGGTGTAAATCTACAAAAACTAAAAGAAGGGGATGCAGTAACACAAGAATTAGATACTTCAAATAAAGCAGATTTAATTTTATTCTCTAGTAAACAGATTGCTTATAAATTAAAAATCAATGAAATAAATGATTCAAAAACATCTTTACTTGGAGATTATATTAATAATATCATTGACTTAGACAAAGATGAAAAGATTATCTATATGATTTCTACTACTAATTATTCAGGTTATCTGTTAATTGCTTTTAAAAATGGAAAGATTGCTAAGATTAATTTATCTTCATATGCAACAAAAACAAACCGAAATAAATTAATTAATGCTTATAGTACAGATTGTGAAATTGTAAATATGTTGCACTTAGAAAAAGATATTGATTTATTGTGTAAGAGTAGTATTAATAAAGTGTTAATTATCAATACTGAGCAAATTGCCGTAAAATCAAGTAAAATTTCTGTAGGAGTTAGTGTTTTAAAGAGTAAGAAGGACAGTTTTATGGGAATGTGTGTGCCAATGGATATTGTTAGTGTTGAGGGGTTGGGTGGATTAGAGGGTGCTGAGTATTATAAGGGGAACGTTAATTCTATTGGTAATTATTTAAAGAAAGGAGATGAAATTAGGTTGTATAAATATAAAAATAATTTTATTGAAAATAAGTTGTTTAATGTGGTATAATTTTGGTAGGTCGATAATATATAAATAAAATAATAAATTAAGGAAAGAGGATGATTACATATGATTAAAGTTATTAGAGCAACACAAAATCCTTTATCATTAATGGGAGAATGTGCTAGTCTTTGTTGGGATAGTACGTCAAGCCCACAGATAGGCATAGACTGCATTGAATCAGGACACGGAAGGGTATTGGAGTATCCTGACATTATCGTTGAAATTGACGGGTATTCTGCCCGTATGATTCGTGAACTATATACAAAAATCATTGGGGTTACAAGATTGCAAGCAAGCACACGATATATAAAATATGGAGAATTTGATTATTATATCCCTGAATCAATCAAAAATAATGATAAAGCTCTTAATGTTTATGAAAATATCATGCAAGATATTTCAATGGCATATTTAAGATTAGAAGAATTAGGTATTCCTAAAGAAGATACTGCCAACGTTCTTCCATTGGCAATGCATAGCAAAGTTATTCTTAAAATTAATGCTAGAGCAATTATTGATATGGCTTTGGTAAGATTATGTACAAGAGCATTGAAAGAATATAGAGATTTTATGACAGAATTAATTAACGTTACAGGCAACATTGATAATGAATGGTTAAAAATTATGAGTTATGCTAAACCAAAATGCGAAGAAAATGGGTTCTGCTCAGAGAAAAATAGTTGTGGGAGGTATGCTAGTAAATGTTAATCATTTTAGTAAGTGGAAAATCACACTCTGGCAAAGGGACTTCTTCAGAAATATTAGAACAAATCCTACAATCACAAAATAAACATGTAATCAGATGTAGTTTATCAACATACATAAGACAAATTGCAAAAGATGACTTCTATTGGGATGGAATAGATACATTAGAAAGTCGTATATTCATGGGTGAAGTTTATCGTATTGGTACAGAGTTTTATCCATATCATATGGCGAGAAGGGTATGGGAAAGAGATATTCAACCTTATGTAAATAAAAATACAGTAGCAATTGTAGAAAGTTTTAGAGAAAAAGTTAATTATGATTATTTTGTAGAACTTTGGAAACAAAAAATAATTGATGATATTACTACAATTAGAATAATAAGACCTAATTTCGATGCTATAAAAGACAAAAATCATAAAAAACATGTTTCCGAATCAGATTTAGACAATTTTAATTTTGATTATATTATAGAAAATAATGGAACAATTGAAGAATTGGAAAATAAATTAAAGGAGATATTTTGATGAGTAAAATGAAAATTTATCTAGACATGGATAACTCCTTGACTGCAAGCACTAAATCATTTTGTGAGAGTTATAATTTTCTTTATAAATATCATAAAGACTTTACTCCTGCAAACTGGGAGCTAGTAGATACTTGGAACATGCATGATCAGTGTAAACTTCTTAAGTCTGAATCAGATGTGTTAGAAATATTTGAAACTCCAATATTCTTTAAACTACTAAAACTTATAAATGAGAATACATATGAAATCGCAAGAGAGTTAAATGAAAAATATCACATTATTATTGTATCAATTGGAACACCTATTAACTTATCTCTAAAAGCATTATACCTACAAGAAACTTTACCTTTTATTAAGGATTATGTTTTATTGTATAATAAAGGAATCAAAATGAATAAAGAGATAGTTAAAATGGATTATCCCGAATCAATATTTATAGACGATCATGCCGACAATTTAATTTCAAGTAATGCTATAAACAAATATGTATTTGGCAAAGATTATCCATGGAGTAAAACAAATGATTATGAAAGATTATGGAATTGGACAGATGTAGGAAATAAATTATTGTAATATAAAATAAAAAGGAGACAAAAATACATATGGAATTTAACAAATTATTCCCACTAGAGGCATGTGGAAAATGCAAAAGAGATAATTATTGCATATATCCATGTGAAGACCTCTATAATGAACTTAAAATACTAAATTCTATAAATTCACAATCGTACAATCAGCCTGTAGCAAGGGTTTTAGGTGATGATATTTATGATAAAAGCGAACTTTCATTGGATGGTAGTAATAACGACAAAAATAAAATATATAATGAAAATTATGTTGATATTGAAGATATCTTAAACTTCCCAATAGAGAGTCCTGAATTTCTTGCTGTAGTAAATGGGTTAGTAGATGTAAAGAAGATTATTAGTGGAGAATCTTTACTTATAATTTTATCAGATATTAATGATAAATATTGTGAAGATAATAATTTATGTAAAGTATGCAGAAGTGAGTTAGAAGAAGTTAGTGAATCTAGAGGAGAACATTTTGGTAGAAACAGTTATGAGAAAATGGTTATTTGTCCTAAGTGTGGTGGATAAGAGATATTATACTTGAAAGGAGGTGGTTCATATATCTTACACAGAAGAACAATATAAAATATATTCTAAATACATACTTCAAATAGGTTCAGAAATAGATTTAAAAGGGTACGCACAAGACATTAAATCATATAGAGATATGGAAAAATGGATAACTGAAAATAATATTACTATTGATATGCAAAATGAGATGGATGAAAGATTCCAAGAAGAATATAAAGATTAAATTTAAAACAAATAAGATAGGGTAACAAGTAAAAACTGGTATCAACGTCTTCCTATTGGACGTTTATATAATAAATTTGGGTGATGACCGACATCAAGGAGAGATAAAATATGTTGTATTTATTAGATGGTAGTGAATTTAAAAGTATAGAGGCACAAAAATCTCATTTTGATCCTAATAATAATTGGATTTCCGTTGAATCAGACAAAATTTATTATGCTGACTTTAATCTAAATAATATTATTGTTAATAAACTTAAATTAGCATCACAAACAAATCAACTAGTACATACTCAATGGTTAAGAGGCATTGGTAAAACACATGAACTTATTAGTTTTGCAAAACAACATGGATATGGTGTAATAGAACCATCAATGGTTGGTGCAGGATTAATAAAAATACGTGAAAATTATCAAGAAATTTATGATTCAGATATTAATTCTTTAAGAAGAGGTTGTAAACCTAATGGTGATTTATACATAAAAGATATTGTAGTTGATGAAGGAGTAACAAACATTCAAGAAATTAAGGATGCAGGATTTAATATTATTACTGGATTTTATACTCCAAAACAAGAAGATAATGCTTTGTCTTTTAAAGAAAAAGTAATGAAAACTCTTGTAGATGAGATTGATGCCCTTACTCCTAAATTGCAAGCAACTAGAGAAAACAAAGATTATGGGACATATAAGAATCTTATTAATGCTTATAGAGAGATATTAAACTTAATTCAAAATCATGCAAAGATTTATGGAATGTAAGATCTAAATATAAATATTAAAATAATATTATCCAAGTCTACTGTGATAGGCAGTGGGTTTGGATAATTCTTTAAGTGAGTAATACGAATACTAATTGTTATACATATTATCGAGGTGAAAGAGATGATTATAACTTATACAGAAGGTTGTACTCCTGATCCTGAAAGCGTTCAAGAGGGTAAAAGGATATATAAAGAAACTATTGCCAAACTTGTTTTAGAAGAGTTGAAGAAAAGAAATGACATAAAATATAATAACGAAATATTTAAAGAAACCGTAGGTTAATTCCTACGGTTTCTTATTTCCATTCAATATGATAATCAAACACAGTTTTTTCTGTTTCTTTCCCTTTTGATTTATAAACTAAAACATAATCAATACATTTTCTTAATATTTGTTTTTTAATTTCTAGTGGTATTAATTCCCAATTACTAAATTGCAAACATAATTCCTTAATTTCTTTATCGTCTTGTTTACTAGCATTAATTTTATTAATTTCCTCAATCATGACTTCTTTTTTTTCTTTTAATCCTTTTTCTTCTTTATCAATATCGTTTTTAATCATATTAAAAGTATTTACGTCTAAATTATCTTTCCTGAGTTTAAGTTTAATATTCTCAAACTCCTTTTCTAGTCTTTTTAAGGAAGTATCTACTTCAATTAATGAAGTATTTAATTCACTTAAACGAATTTTATTTTGTTCTAGAAAATCATCAATCAAAGACATTTCCTCACTTAAATATCTATCAGCACATCGTTTAGAAACTAATTTATCTAATTTATCCTGCCTAATATATCCTGCATTGCAGAATCCAGTTCCTTTCTGTTTATTACCTCTACACACATAATAACTATGGTTATCACCCTTTTGTTTCCCTCTAGCTATTAATCCATAGTTACATTGTTTACATCTCAACAATCCAGATAATAAATGTGGACTAGTAAATATTCTACCAGAGGTTTTATGCTCCATAAATACATTCCTTGATTTTCTTATCTTTTGGATTAAGTTAAATTCTTCTACAGTAATAATTGGTGTAATTACCTCTTCTGTTAAATCTTTAACCATAATATCTTCTACATCTCTTCTTTTACGATATGGTTCACCATCTTTTTTTAATCGTTTAGGATTGTTTTGTAGTTTGCCATATATCAATCTTCCAATATATAATTGATTAGAAAGCATATATGCAATGGTATTAGAGTTCCATTTTTTACCTACTCCAAATTGAATTCCTTCATTGTTTAATTCTGTACATATAAGACTTGTGCCTTTACCGTTTCTATATTCTCTAAATATTCTCTTTACAATATTTGCTTCTTGCTCAACTATTTCAAATGTACCTGTTTTTTCTCCAATGCGGAAACCAAAAGGAGGTTTGATTCCTGGACTGAATCCCTTTTCTACGGTTTCAATTTTCCCTTCAAATGTTCTTAATTTAATATTGTATCTTTCCCATTCTGCAAATCCAGCAAGCATAGTAAGAATTTGTCTTCCTATTTGCTGACTAGTATCGAAAGGCTCTGTTACGCTTTTTATATATGCTGTGTCATCCCATTCTTCTAGGACTAAATTTACTGTATCGACGATATTTCTAGAAAGTCTGTCTAATTTAAATATCACAACACAATCTATTAAGCCATTATCTACATCTTTACGAAGTTTTTTTATTGCAGGCCTATCTAATGTTCCTCCTGAATATCCCTCATCAATATAAATTAAATCTTCACTAATAGTCCAGCCCTGTGATAGAATAAATTGTTTACTACGTTCAAGTTGAATTGTCAATGTTGTTCCTTCTGCTTGCTCGTCTGTAGACCATCGAACATAAATAGCAACTTTATTGGGATCAATATTTATAATTTTTGTTTTTGCTCTTAAATTTGCCATATATGAATTCCTCCAAAGTTTTATATGATATAATTAGCATTAAATACTTAATACAAGCATACCATATATGTTCCTTTCGTACAATATGTAGAAACAAACTAAACGAAAGGAACATTAAATATTGTAAATATATGTCAGTAGGGGAGAGGTAAGAGAGGTGATAGGGGAGAGGTAAGAGAGGTTAAAATAAACATATATCCCTAATTTTCCACTTTGACAAATGAACTATATGGTGTACAATATAGTCAACTATATAGTTTTATCGAGGAGGAATCAATATGATTGGTCAACAAGTCATTGGGGCAGATATTGGAAGAGACAAAGGTAAGTTTTGGATTGATGAAAATCTAAATGTTAAAATCCCTAATGAAGTAGGGAACTGGAACAATCTTCATTTAAGTGATGGAAGTAATAATAATTATAGAATAGAGTTTAATGGTAAAAAATATTTTGTTGGTGATTTGGCAAAAAGAGAATCACGTATCAAAAGACAAAAAACTACTATAAGTAAACTTAACTTAGAAACAAAAATTATTTTTGCTACAGGAATTGGAATTTTATGTGAAGATAAATTACCGATTATTGGAGTTGGTTTACCTATAAATCAGTATACACCAAAGATAAGAAAAGACTTTAGTGATTTACTTTGTGGGACTTATAAAATATCTATCAATGAAGGTTTAATTAATGAATTTACTATACTTAAAAATCATTTATTTATCATCCCTGAAGGTGGCGGTAGTGTGTGGGATATGTGGTTAAACCAAGATGGAAGTATAAATGATGATGCTGAATATACAGAAGAAAGGATTAGAATAATTGACTTAGGTTCAAAGACAACAAATATTGGAGTAATGGATAATCAGGGATGGATAAATTCTCAATCAACCACTTTAGAAATTGGCATGTTAGAATTAACTAAAAATATATGCAATAGTAAAAACCCAAATCCTGATCAACTTGAAGATTGGTATAATAAAATTATATCTGAGTGTTCTAATTTCTGGATGGATTTAGAAAAAGATGATATACTGATATTAGCAGGTGGAGGTTCTATATTACTTGAAGAATATTTCAAAAAAGAATTTCCTAATTCAAAAACTGTGAATAATCCAGTGTGGGCAAATTCAAGAGGATTCTTGAAAATGGCGGTGGCTTCATGGGAAAATCAAAAGAATCAGGTAAAGGGAAATTAGTTTATTTTAACATCGTAGAAGAAAGTAAGGAATGGGAATTTGCTAATAATGGAACTGATAATTTTAGCAAATGGGTAAAAGATAAGATTAGAGAATATCTTGGAATTAGCGAAGGAGAAAAAGCCAATGGAAATATCGAATTATCTGAAACGATTAAGCAAGAAATTAAAACTCAAATTCAAGAAGCGTTAAAAGGAAAAGTATTAGTACAAACTGAGAAACCCGAGATTGTTAATGAAAATGGAAATGAGATTAAAGAATTTGAGACAAAACCAAAAACTAAAATTAATAAATTTTTAAATGATATTTGCCAAAGCTCTGATTAGATAATCGGAGCTTTTTGTTTTTGTTGAGATTGTGGGGATTAATTTATGACTATATAGAAACAATATAGTTTTGTATATGGTTAAGGTTGTTGACTATATATTTGAGTATATAGTTCTATATAGGTTAAAGTTGATGTTTTTATCTATTTTTACCATCTCTCAAACCTGCTTATATCAAGGGTTTCAAAGGATGGATTTTTAACTATTTTAGCAATTTTCATGATTTGATGAATTTATCGAGTCAGGTTGAGAGCAAAAGTTTTTGGAGTGTAATTTTATAAGGGTGTGATTTCGTGAGGGGTTTTAGGGTGTTTAGAATGAGATATTTGATGGTTTTATGATCTGTGATTTGTGATAATTGGAATTTATTACATAGAATATTGTACAATCGCTCATTACTATATTAAAACATATCACAGGTTATTGAACATTATCATACTTTATCAAACATTATAATAGGAGGTGATTTAATCTGATGCTAAACAAAGTAGAGATAGATATTCTTAAATTATTGCTCAAAGATGGTTTAATTGATCCAATCAACAGTCGTACTATTAGTAATATCTCAAAAGATGTAGGATTGAACAATCTAAGGGTACGCAATAATTTGATGCACTTGTGTAATATAGGTATGGTTAAAAATGGTTATAAAGAAAGACAAAGTAAAACTTATTATATTAGTGAATTAGGCATTAATGAAATTAAGGATATTTAAGGAGTGAGTTTTATGTATAAATTAAGAAAAAATTGCAAAAAAAAATAACCCTCAAAAGAGGGTTTTGCGAAAGGGCTTATTGTGCAAGCTTAACTAATTGATGTGCTATATCGATTAACTGACTCCCACCATAACCTATTAATCCAACTCCAACTACCGATCCAATTAAAGAAAATACTACAAACATATATTTCACGCTCCTTAAATTTAATTTGTTAAATCATATTGTGTCCAAAATATTGTCGAATATACATGAATTCTGAAATTTTTAAGACAAGAACCCTATATTAACCTATTGTATTACCTAAAACACACCCTAAATCCTACAACCATTGGTACGCAATGGTTTTCAAATTCAAAAAATGAACTCTTCTTATAAAGAATCTCTTTATAAGAATGCGTGGGGCGACTTTCGCTGTAATCTTTTTCAAAGGAGGATTTATCATGAATGAATTTTTAAGTTGGTCAATGAAGATATGTTTGGCTATGACTGCTGTTGGTGGAGGATTGGCTATGTGCATGATCGTCTGGTCAGGAATAATGGATATAATTGGAAATGGAAATTGGAAGACACAGGCCAAGGAATTAAAGGAATCGGTTATTCGAGGCTGTATAACCATTATCGTAGGCCCCTGGGTTATATTTATTTTATGGAAACTACTCAAAGGAATTTTTCCAACATTGCCTAAATTTTAATTATATTAAATATAGAAAAGAGATGGTTTTATGCTTACTATTGGAGAAGTAGGAGATGCTGTTGTTAAATTTTTCATCACTCCTCCCTCTACAGAAACAATTAATAAAGTGCATGAAGTATTGTTTAATTCACCATCACCAGAAACAGTACAAAATGTTCATGATGCACTAGTTAAAGCACCCACATCTAATGACATTTCTACAGTAAATGGGAAACTTGAACATTTTATCACTGATTCATTAGTACAAAACTTTGCACAATTATTTCTTCACACACCAAATGTATTAGCAGAAAATCCCACAATATTAACTCTATATTTTTTCTTCTTAAAAATCATAATATCTTTCACATTTGCAGGAATAGTATATTTTGGAATAATGCAAATTGCAAATAAAGGTAATAAATATCAATCTACAGAATATTGTGTAAAAATAGTTCAATCTATGATCATTATAAATATTGTCATAATGGTATTACCCATTTTAATAGAAGTCGTTAACAAATTCACTATAGCAATTCTCTCTATTGGTGGTTCAGAAGCAGAAATGATAAAATCTCTAACTCCTCAGTATGGTTTTGGATTAATTATATTCACTCTAATTTTTGCATTAATCTTAATAAATCTCATATGGTTTTATTTCATGAGAATGATTTCTATTATGTTTCTTATTGCTACAGCACCAATATTTTTCTTCTTATGGTTGTTCCCTAAACATCAAAATATGAGACAAATATGGATAGATGAATTATTAGATAATCTACAAGCACCTATCATTCATGCGATAATCATGGTTATTTGGTTAGGATTTAATTCATCTATATCTAAATCATCTCATGGAGAATTATATCATATCATGCTCTGTATATCTTGTGGTTCATTCATGCTTAAAGCGCCTTCGTATGTACAAAATTGGATCAGTTTTGGACATCAAAGTCCAAACCCTGTACAAATGTTTAAAGAGATCAAATATGGTTTAAATCCTAGAAAACTTATTGGTTATGGTAGACTTGGAAGTATGGGAAGAAGTATGCGAAGTAGAACTATGAGTTCTGCTAAAAGGAGGTAATTATTAAATGTTTGTTACGGAAATGTTTGACACTAATCAAATTATTGAGATGAAAGATGAAATGTTTTATGGACTTTCAGGTAAACAAACAATTTATCTTGTAGGTGGAATTGCAATTGGTTTATTAGTATTTAATATTACTTCTCTGCCTTTAGTAGCAAAAATACTAATCATCCCTAATATTGGAATTCCTACTGCTATACTCACTAAAACTGATATTGATTATGGGATATTGTCCTTTTTTAAATTTCAATGGAGAGGAGTGACCAAACAAAATGTTTCAATACAGCCTATACCCAAGAGCAAACTATCTTTTAGAAACAAAAGACGGACAGAAAATATTGCGGTTCAAGTTTAAATATCTATTAAATTCTCTAAATGAACCATCTAGATTAATATGTAAAACAGAATTAAATCAAATTAATAAGGATACTAACATCAATGAACCTTATTATTACTTGATTACTAATGCTAATATATATGAAAATTTACGAAATTCAGGAATAGAATACACTCAAAACAAATGTCCTATTCCAAATAATATTCAAATCAAAGAGCATAGAAATTATATCTCTATTATTGAAAATGGAGAAAAATACTTTGCTAAATCTGTTAAAATTGTCCAATTTCCTCAAATGCTTCAGATTGGATTTATTAATACTTTAATGATTCCTGATACCGAGATTGCTCTTACAATCTTCCCATTGCCACAAGATGAGGCTATAAGGACTATTAAAAAGAGATTAGATATTACTGAAGCAAATGTCAATTGGAAAGCTTCTAAGACTCCAAATCAAGAATTCTTTGTAGAAGATGAAATTGTTGATAAACTGCAAAAAACAATGGTTGATTTAATGGGGAATGAAGAAAAACTTTGTATGATTGGATTTTATATTTTAATTAAAGGGCAGACTCTTGAATCATTGGAGATAAAAACAAAACAAATATCTATGCTTTTAGATGGTATGCAAATTAGATTTAAGTTTACTAATTGCGAACACTTTAATTACTTTAAAAATTTTAGAGCATATAAAGAAATTGATTATGTGCAAAACTTAAAACCTTTTTTGACAAGTATAATCAGTAATTTCTATCCTTTTATTAGATATGTTTCTAAAGATGGCATCACTATTGGATATGATTATCAAAACCATCAACTAATCAAGATTAATTTTGCTGAACAATTTAATCAATCATGGTTTATCTTTGGAATTTCAGGAAGTGGCAAATCGTTCGCTGTTAAGTCAATAATCAAAAAAATATCAGACCATAAGAAAATTTATATATTGGATATTACTGGAGAATATGCAAACTTATCTTCTAAGAATATAATCATTATTTCTAAAGATTTTGAAAAGTTTCTTTTAGATACAGATTTTAAAGATTGTTTGATTGTCATAGACGAAGCATGGGATATTTTAAAAACTGATACAGTTATCAAAAGGGTTGTTGCTATTGCTAAAGGATATCGCAAGAAGGGTGTGGGGATTTTTGTCTGTACTCAAAACATCTCTGACACATCTAAAGAAGATATAGAGCTTATTATTAAAAATTGTGCTAATACTTTAATACTTCATTTAACTTCTTTAGAACTTCAACAGATTAATGATTATATGAATATTCCTTCACATATAATCGAATATCTTTCTCAAATAGAAAAAGGCCAAGGTTGGATGACTATAGGGAATCAACAATATGCCTTTAGGCCAATATTTAGCAATGATGAATATCTATTATTTAATACCAATTATGAGGAGATGAAAGGGGTTGGATATAGTGGGTGAAAAAATTGAAAAGATTAAAGATGCTATAATTAAATCTGGAAAATACTCTGCTCTTTATAGTGGAAAATTTGTTTTGGGTAGTTTAGGTTATGCTGTTCAACTTGTATCTAATGGCGTTTTTGGATTAAGCGTTCCAGACTATAAATTGCCTGATTTGAAATTTGAAAGTAATAAAAATATGCTAAATGAAAAAGTTGCCCTTACTCCAAGTAAATTCCTTCTTAGAGGCAATGGAATAATTGTTGGCAAAGATTTTAACACTAAAAATATTCTTAATTATCCTATAGATCATTTTGATGATTTATGTAAAAACTTTATATATGTTGGTGCTCCCGGCAGTGGCAAATCAAATTTAGCGGAAAGTATTTCTATCCAAATTGCTAAAATTAATAATTTACCAAATTTCAATACAGCAGGATTTTGTGTTGTTGATGTTGCAGACGGAGCATTAATTGATAATATTTTAATGACTCTTCCTGACCATAGATTAGAAGATGTTGTATTATTAGACTTTTCAAATAAGAATTTCCTTCCGGGTATTAACCTCTTAGAATTTGATGAAAAAGTTGAAAAGCAATTCCCTCACTTTATTCACGCAGAAATTATCTCATTCTTTAAGAAAAGATTTGGGGAACAAATTGGATTTGCAAGTGAAGACCTTTTATCAAACTCACTTAATGCAATATTAAAACAAACTGATTATCCTAAGACATTATTAGGAATTATCAAAATGTTAACTGAATCTGATTATCGTGAACAAATATTAACATCTTTAAGAAAAAATAAAAGAAATAATTCTATAGTTAGATATTGGGATAGATTTGAAGCGCAATCCCCTTCAGTTAAAAGAGATATAGTTAAACCTTTATTAAATAAAGTTGGCAATCTAACTAACAATGATTATTTAAAATCTATTATATGCCAAAATAAATCAACTATTGATTTCAGAGAAATTATGGATAGTGGAAAAATATTATTAATCAAAGCACCAAAAGTTGCAGTTGGGAAAGTTAATATTGAAATTCTAATACCTTTGATTCTTTCAAAATTTTGGATTGCAGCATTGTCAAGATTTGACACAACAAATACTAATTTAAGAAGACCTTTCTTCGCCTTTCTAGATGAACCTCAAATGTACCTATCTAATGAAGCAGGGATAGAAGAAATGCTCACAGAAATGAGGAAGTACAGGTTTGGACTTCATTTCTTCTTCCAATCTCCAGAGCAAACGCAATTACAATCAGTTATTAGAATGATGCTGGAAGTTAATCCTCAAATTATATCATTTGCCATAGGGCGGGGTGGAGCACAAACCTTATACAAAGAATTTGAAACTGGTGACGAAGATAAAGATATGCAAGTTAGATTCTCTCTTCTTAATTTACCAAAATATCATGCGTTATGTAGATTCTTATATAAAAGTGAAAAGAGTGTATCTATTATTAAATGTGATCCTCCTGCAAAACATATACGAAAGAAAATACCTGATATAATCATAGAAAATAGTCAAAAATATTTACGTTATATAGATGAAATCATGGAAGAAATTTTAGAATCAGATTATGTACCAGAACCAGACTTCTCAATGGAGGTAAACAATAATGAACAACAAAGATTTAATGTTGAAGAAGTTGATTTTGGGGCAAAAGTACCGAGATTTAACAGACCGAGATTTAGAGATAATTAAAACAGTAAGAGATTTGCAAATTATATCTAGAAGTCAAATTCAAATTATGTTTTTCCCTACTAAACAAAGTTTAAATATATGTAATCGTAGATTAGCTAAAATTGAAAAACTAGGATTTATTAATAGAACTCCTATTACCTTAAATGGTGAGTTCTTGATTACTGCTGGAAAGTTATTATGTGAAGCAGGTGGAACTTATATATCAAGATTACCATCTGATTATACTCATCAATTATTAGTAAATGAGATTTATGCCTTATTGTTTCGTGAGCAAAGACTTAATCAAATTATTGTCAAACAATATAAACCTGAATTTGTATATAAATTTGTAGACAGAGAAGAAAAGAAAGAATATATCTTTAGGTCTGATATTTTAGCTATCTTAGAGAAAGGAAATGTAGATACTACTTTATTATTTGAGATAGATGCTGGAACAGAAAGCAAGAAACAATTGAAGGATAAGATTAATGTTTATGAGAAGGCGTCTATGAAAGTAAAGGGATTCCCTCAATTATTTTGGTTGGCGAATGAAAGAGGATTTAATAGACTGATTAGTTTAGATAAGAAAGTTAATATTGCTAAAGTCGAAGAATTGAGAGAAAATTTTTATATTTGGACTAGATATCCTAATATGAAAAGGATCAGATTAATTAAAGATATTGTTATCTGGAAGATATAGGAGATGTGGGTGAATGGGATTTGTAAGTAATTTAATTAGTGGTTTTAGTAAACCATCAATTGATGTTGACGAAATGATTGAGTTTATTTCTAATAGAGTGAATATAGATGAGGGTATTATTAAAGCAATTTTAGTTGCTGAAGAAGAATTTTTAAGAGAAAAAGGGGTTACCTATTGATTAAGAGAGTGACAGGTTCACTCTTTTTTGTTTATTTTTAAAATTTCTTATATTTTGTGGTTATTTTTAATTGTGTTTGGTAATAAATATATGATAAGATAATGAAAAGGAGCGTTTTAAGTTGAAACTAAAATTAGTTAGGAGATTGGAACCACAAACACAACAAACACAACAAAAGGAAGATGAGCATAATATGAGCAAGACACCAATAGACGAACCTTGGGATGATAAAAATATTGTACAGTATAGTTTAGACGATATTGAGGGTTTAAAGGAAATTACTGATAATGGGAACGATAATTTGAAAGGAGATAGTGATATGGGGATGAAAATGGTAAATGGTGTTAATGTTTATAAAGATATGAGCGAAGAGGATATGGAAAAATTGGGAGCGGAGGCTAGTTTGAAGATGGGTAATTTAGATTTGGTAAATGATAAAGGTGATAATAATGATGATAAAGGAGATTTTCCTTCGATGAGTAATATAAGTGATAAAAATGAAAAAGATGAGACGAAGGGGGAGAAGAATAAAGAAAATGATTTAGTAGAATGGGAAATTGAAGATGTTAAACCACTTTTTATCAACAAACAAGTAAAAAAATATTCTTGCCATATGTCAGCAGGATTACTTGCTACCATGGCAAACGAAGGGCAAATTTTTTACAACAAAAATACACAGAGAGGATTAGTCAAAAAAGCGAAGGGGTTTACACCAAAAATTAGCACATCAAAGATAAGACAAATTTACTCCAAACTAATTTCTGGTGAGCTGAACGGCATGTTGATTACTTTAAACGCAAGAATTCTAAAAAATGAAAATGGAAATATTATAAACGAAATTGAATTTGACGAAGATAATAATAACACACTAACTGGTACAGGATATCTTGATGCGGTTGATGGGTGGCATCGTATTTATACAAGTCAATACTGGTTACGGAAATGGGAGAAAAACAAATCCCTTCCTAGTCCTTGGGAGTATAACTTCATCGTAGCAATAGAACGCATGCCGGAGCCAAAAGCCGGAATTTTGTTCTCTGAATACGGTGCTACTCCAACTAAAATTTCTTCTTCAAAGGTTAAGTATCTTGATATTGATGATTATTCCAATATGATTGTAAGGTCACTTTTAACAAGCGTATTGCGTAATAAAGTGGAAATTGATAAAACATCAACAAAGAAAACTAATCATATAGTAACATTCTCAACCTTAGATGATGCAATTAAAAAGAGTTATAAGATTTCAACAGAGGATTCAGTCGATTCCATTACCAAACATTTAGTTGCATTCTTTAATAAACTAATTAGTATGTATCCTGATTACTTTGGAAATATGTCATTAGAAGAAAGAGAAAAAGCGCGTAATCAAGATAATCTAATTCTAGAATTACTAATGTTTCATGGTTATATCTCTGCGAGTGCTAGACTGTATGGAAAAGAAGATTGGGAATCTAAATTAATGACATTTAAAAACACTATCAAAATTGATGGGTGGGAAGGGAATGTTCTTCAACCAGATTGCCCTTTGTGGAAGAATAAAATCTTCAGAGGTGATGGAAAGATAGTTTCGGGAACTACTACCCAAAATTATGTAAGAAAGGTATTAGGCAATTATGTTGAGTTTGGTTTAGATTATACAATTAATAATATTAAAGAGGAAGAAACATCTAATAAATAAAAACGAAAAAATAAGGAATAATAATCTTAAATTAATAAGATTATTATTCCTTATAATACTACTATTAGTTATTATCTTGCTGTTCAATAATTCTCAAAACCTCATCGGGAATCATCGATCTATTCAATTCATCTATCTCATACATTATTTGAATATCATCTTCGGTCATTTCATAATTGTGTTCATTATCCTCTTCAAACCAATCCTCAAATATATTTTATTTAAGTTTAACGTCCATATCCATAATAACTTCCTCTACAACAACTTTCTTCTTATGATTCTGTAACCCCTTACCTTTAATCTCTGTGATAGAACGATTATCTATGATATCAAATACATCTGTCTTTTTCTTAACAACATAATCTACAAACTTTTGATGCTCATTCTCTTTATAATTAATCATTACCCATTTATAATCATCATATTTGATACCATCTGCTAAATTTTCTCCATCCATTAATCCTAATGAATCTTCTAAATCATAATACTTATCAGAAATATCAATATTCTTACTCTCAAATATACTAGATAATAATTCATTAGGATTAGAATCTAATATTGACATAATTTTATATTTCTCTTCATCAGGTTTTGTTGATGCTAATATTTCACCTTTTCTAATAATATCTTCGGCTGTAGCAGTACCCAAATTTTCTTTTTTAATAATAGAACCTAATTCTCCATTTAATTTACGGTTATTATTCTCATACTCTCTAGTACCTTTGAATATTTTATTCTGATTTGTATCTAATTTCTTCCAATATTTAATACCTTCTTTAAGATTATGACTAGATTCTTCTTCGTTAGTAAATAAAGTATAAATATTACAACTCTCTTTAAGAGATTTATTAATATCATCTTTGTAATACCATAAACCTGCATTATCGATTCTTATTAAATCCAACCCCACTAATATCTTATTGTATTTATTAATCGAATCATCTACAAGACCTAATTCTTTATTGATTGTTTTATAGGGAGGCCAACATACCTCTGTTCTACCACCTGATTTTTCAACCTCATCACCTTTTGGACGCTTATACATTTTACAAGTCAAGTAGCAAAAATAAATAAGAAGATTCATGTTATCAGTTTTATCTATAGTTTGATTAAGTATTTTCTCTTTATCACAATCATAAAGCATAAAGAATTGATTATCTAAATCAATATCTAATGTGCATGATATCCTTTCATTAACTTTTACATCCATAAAATTAATATTACAACTTATTAATTTTAACTTTTGCAGTTTGAATAATATTTGTTTAAATTGGTCAACTGATTCACCAGTTCTAGTATTGTATTTATAACCACAATCAATAATCATATCTTTAAGGTAGAAATTTGTGATATTTCTCATATTCTTATTCATGTAAATAAAATCTAAAATGAATAAAGATTTATAATTAAATTTACCTTTGTCAGATTTTGTATTTTCCAAGATACTAAACTTCCTTTTCTTTGGGTCTGAGTCTTGACTCTTTTCAGAGAAATAGAATAATTCATTTGGTAGTTTGCAAAATATACCTTTATTATTTAATGTTTGTTTTTCTGTCATTTGTTAAAACCCTCTTTCTTTAATTTGTTTATAAAATCATTAGAAGAGAAAAATATGTATCGCTTTAGCGTACATGAGTATTTTATTCTCTCTTATTATTACTTAGTTACTCTTATTACACCTCATTTGACTACCTGTTTTGTGTAGTCAAATACAGTAAATTGTAAGTATTGAACTACATAAAAGTGGTAGTCAAATATTTTTACTGTCATTATGGATAAGTAACTAAGTTTTAACTACACTATTTATGTAGTTCAATATTTTTACTTCTTAATCTGCTTATATTGTTCAATTGCTTTTAATAATTGAGGACTATTTGTAAAAAGAAATAGATTTCTATTAGAATTTTCTTCTGGTTTTACTCCATGTAAGACAAATCCTTTCATCATGAGGTATCCAGCTAATTTCATTGATTTGACATAGAAGGTTTTGAGTTCTGATTTGTTGCTTTCTAATGTTTGATTTGTCATAAAATCATTCCTTTTTTATAATTATTCTCTCTAATAATATGTGCCACAATTTAACCCAATAAGAGGTCATCCAAATTATATTGGACAACCCCCTAGTTAACATGATAATATTATTTATATATTATTAATCTACATTTCTAATATAGCAATAAATCTTACCATCTTTATAATTATCGACTTCTAAATTCTTTTCCACAATTATTTTATCAATTATGCAATCGTCTTCACCGTATTCCCTCGTAATAATTTGGTCGAAAGCACTTTTTAATAGATTTTGCTTATCAAATCTTGCTAGACAATCAAATTTTATATAAACTATAATTGGTTTGCTCCAATCTATATTCAACTCACTTTTTGGGATTAATTGTTGCGATGGAAAATTCTTAATCCAATTTTTATATGTATTTGTTTTTACTGTGATAAATTTCCCTGTGTAATCACTAACAACTTTTTCGTAGAGGTAATTTTCAGACATTCCATGAGAATTTATGCACATGTATTCCGATAATGAAGGATTCAATATTGCGATTGTATTTGCTAAACTATTTAACTCTTCATCTTTTTCGTCAATAATCTGCAATTGCTTATCTATGATTTTATTTTTATGTGATATAATTTGACTTTTGCTTTTATTATTTGTTTCAAGTTGCTTCTTTCCAATAGTAGTAATTACTTCTGCTAAAACTAAAGCAAAAGATCCTTTACCACTATCTATTAATGTTTGTTTCCTATTGTTTAAGGCATTAATTACAGTATTTTGAATACCATTTTTACCTTTGCCATCTTTGTTTTTGTGATATATCATACACTCTTTAAATTCTTGCTCTATTGATTCGATATTGCAAGAATTAAATGTGTTCCTAATTTTCTTATTTGTAGAGTATTTATCTAATTGTTCTTCTTGTTTTTCAGTAATATTTGGAGATACATAAGCACCATTTTTATTTATAGAAGGAATTACATCATCAAAGATCCAAGATTCAAATTTATCCGCATTTGGAAGCTTAGACCTTGCCACAAGACGATAAACATCACCTTCAGGAATTAAAGATACCATATTTCCTCCATCTTTAAAGCTGTCGTGTTTCACGACACCCTTGCAATGCCTACTAATAGCGTCTCTTGGATTACTATATCCTAATGAACTTGCAATATCTTTTGCAACAAAATAATCTTTCCCATTGATATTTGCCATTCTAAACTTTCCTAATTCTCCCGTAAATACAATTAAATCATTATTATTATTTTCCATTTTATTATTCCTTCTTTCTTTAATTTTATTTCTTTATTAAGTACTTAAATATTGAATTTATCTTTGATAATTTTTCCACAGTTCGTAAACATCTGCGGTATCTTTTCTATCAAATTTATGCCACATCTTTTTAGTTGCGTAGTGTACTCCAACGTCTTTAACCATTTTTCCTTTTGAAATATAAAACTGTACTTGAACAAGATCATACAAATAAACATATTTATCTACTGAATCATTTTCCAATCCTCTCACCTCCTTTCAATAAATTTGAATATAATAAAAGAGAGTCATATTTCTACGACTCTCTAACCTCTAAAATACAATCCCTATAAATCCTAACTTTTCTGGGGTTCTATTTATTTGGTTTTACAGAATTATTAATTGCTGATGTAATATCTACTAATACTTTATTTATGGCTTGTTGAGATGCTTCAATGGTAAATTGTGTAACTGCATCTTTAATATCTACAACAGGAGCAGTAATAGTAACTGTGGTGCCACTATTTATAGATTCAGTTGGAGACTTTACAATGTCAATAGTATTATCATTTTTTGCTTGTTGTACAATTAAATATGCTTTTGCTTTGTCATATAAACTTTTAACTAATCCATTAAATGTTGCTTGAGGAACAAATAGTCTAACACTAGCCGGAAGTAATTGATATCCTTTATCCATCATAAATTCTAATTTCTCATCACCTGTATTTAATGCTAATGTTTCTGCCTCTTTTTCGAGTCTAAGCATTAATGATAAAATTATTTTCTTTGCTTGTTCCCGTTGGAAAAATGCGAATCCACCAAACCCTAAAGCAACAGAAATAAAACCCCAATAATTTTGTGCTAAACTAATTATATTTTGAATATCCATTTAAATACATCTCCTTATTATTTATTTTATATTTATTTTTATAATCACATAGAAATTTTTACACCGTATTTACTAGCTAAATACCCGGCGATACATGCTCCTAAAACAGTTAAAACTTTTATAATTATATCCTTTCTGTTATTATTTTTTGTTTTTACAATTTCTGTGTCATTTGAGTCTTTTGATTTAATAATTTCAGCATTGTTATTAGACGCAATTGTTACTAATTGTGTTGTGGATTGTAGAATTGAATTGAATGTCTGATAAGAATTGCTTTCAAATCTGATTATTGCGTCTTTTACATCTGCCATTTGAGATTTTATGTTTGTTAAATCTGATTTTACGGCAACTTGATCTAACTCCAATTGTTGGATTTTATCAGTATGTTCATTTAGTATCTGCTTATGTTCGTCCAACACTTTCTCTACTTCTGGTTCAATACTCATATCTTCTAACACCTCCATTTGATATTGATAATTCATCTTGACATTGCCCCTTTCTTTGTGCTATACTTTGTTTCAAGGGTTAGCAAAGCGTATACTTTGTTAATCCAGCAAGTCTCAGAGGGCAATCTGGACTTGCTATATACATAGACAATTTAATATTGATCAATATGACAATGACATTAAAGAGGTGTAAAATAAAAAAAATACACCTCTAATTGTCGTTTTAAATTTTTTTAATTCCCTTTAAGATAATTAGAAACAATAATTAAAGTATCTCCAGCAGTATTTCCACTTAAATATACCTCTCCAGGAACTCCTAATTTTGGCCCTCCTACATTAATAATCTTCTTTGCTTTTAATGCAATTGGATTTACATTGGCACTCGCATTTCTACAAAACATTCCGCATGATCCGTTTAAATTAGCCAATATTAAGGCACTTGAAAAGTCGGCAGGGGTATAATATACAACGCATACATCCATTTGAAAATCATCTCCTTTATTTATTATATTTTCATTTCCACTTCCAAAAAACATATTTGCTTCATCTTTTCTCCGTCTCAATAATCCAGCAATAACTTTACCGCCTGCGTAACTCCATGCACAAAAATTTTCTGTAATAGTATTAACATCTCTAACGCCAGCACAAACATTTCTGTATAATGTAGATCCTAATAATCCATTAATTCCAACGTTATATGCCATAGAAACTAAAGCATCAAATTGATTTTGATTTAAATTAACTTTTTTACTGTCTAAATTATTTTTTAATGGTAATGCATAATTATTATTCAATAGATTTTTTAACATATCAGAAGCTTGTTTTTCTGTTACTGAATATAAACCAGCTATTTCTGAACCAGTCATGCCATAACCAATTGTTTTTACTCCTACAATGTCATAATATGGTGTTGCAGAAAATCCTTCAAAGGATTTAACAAAATCAACACATTGAGGAGATACTAAATTAATCATTATTTGTTACACCTCCTATAAATTTTATGAATATTAAATTTTCTAAAACCCTGAAACCCTTACTATAGGCCACTTTTATTTTTGATATAATAGAATAAAACTGCACTTTCAAATGGTTGAAGGAATATTTAAAGAGAGTATTTACTACTCTCTTCTTGCTAGACAGTATAAGTCTACTACGATATAGTTTGTGTTTTTAACCATGCTGAAATCAAGCCAGCTAAATGCTGTTTACAAGCATCCGACATCGGGTGAATATCATCGTACATCCAAATTTGCCGAAGTGATAAGTCATGTACCCATACACCATCAATTTGACGGGGGTTTTCGCTTAAATTCTCAAGGTTTGATCCAACATGATTTGTGCCGTTATAACCTGCATCGTGCCATACGTGGGATGCATCCCAATAGCCTGTAGTTGTAACCTGCGTTCTAGCTCTTATTCCACTATCTTCCCAAAGTGGATATAATGGAAATCCAAAATAATCAGCAGCAGTTTTTTCGGCCTCCCAAACACTTCCTAAATTATACCTAGTATCGTCATTGTCATAATGACCAACCATTAGTATTTTCATTCTAGGATTTCTTAAATAAATTTGCTGTACCAGATAAATAAATGCTCCCACACAATAATGTCTATCATTTGGCGTTGCAGGAACACTAGTAAAAGTAGAAGCTAAAGCGTCTCCCGTAGCATCATTGCGGAAATGCTCAAAAACAATTGCATCTGAAATGTCTATATATGATTCGATGCGGCCAAGAATTGTGCCCGTAATTTTACCGTTTATACTCAAATCACCTTCGATATCTAAAGAATCATCCCAGCAGTACGAGTACGACAATTGTCGCATACTTTTATATATTTCTCCATCCCCTGCCCACACATCAACAGGTTTAGAAGAAGGGATTCCAGTAACAGGTGTGACGGGGTCGGAACCAACATACGCATCAGCAAACATATTGCTATAGCCTATAACGCTTGCAACCTGCTCGGACGTGTAGCCATCATTAATTAGATAAGACTTCCGGTCTGCTGTAGTCCAGCAATCAAATAACCGTCTCCGTTCATCTTGTGTCATTGATAAGGAACGCAATACATTTGCCATCCACATTCCTGTTATACCTAAATCATCCCCAAGGTCTGAAGAATCATAGACTGAACTACCAATGCGCATCATTGACGAACCGACTGCATTATTAATTACGGTTGCTCCAAGTGCTGCACCAACAAAGATAGGATGTCCCTGTTCGGGAATGGAAGTACCCGTCCATAAAAGTATTTTACCCGCCAAATATAATTCTCCCTGTGAGATTTTTTGCATTTCTTCATAAGTTGCAAGTTTTCTTTTCTCGGAAAGATAATTAACCGTAAGACTTGACGTTAAATTTGTAACATTACTACCATCATTATTCTTTACGATAACTGCAACATATAAAGAATCATCATCAATGGTATATTCTGCAACCCAATCCCCGACAGCATTAAAAGGATACCCATATCCTTTATTGTTCGTGAGCACATAAATTAGACAGCCTGAAGATGCTGTAAATCCGCTTATATTATATGTCGGAAGTACAATAAACGCCCTAGTCAGGATAACAAACTTATTGCCCGTACTGTCGAGGTTGCCAGAAATTAAATTCGCATAAGCACTGGCAATATCTCCGCCATATCTAGTTGTATTCTCGACCTTTGATAATACTACGTCACCACGACTTACAACAATTAAAATACTGGTTAAATCATGTCCTGATATGTCGATATCGCCTGTATATTTAACAATTATATATAAATATTGATAAGTATTTGTGTTGGTAAATGAAGTCACCCAACTCGTTATAGCTGTGAGCGCGGTGCCTTTTATATTAGTTCCATACACAAGAAAAGAATATCCACTCTTGCAAAATACGTTAGCAACTGGTTTAGAGTCTAATACGGTATTTGCTCTAATATTACTCGCAGCGATTGAACCGTTAGTAACATTAAATGTACCAATAATTAATTCGACATTAGATTCCGATATTGTGCCGGAAAAATTATCGCCAATCAAATCATTAATTTTACCAAACTGTCCTCTGACTGCGCTACCTATATTTGCGTAGGTTATCCCATCTGCCCCAACCCGACCGTCAATTAACTCCGCATCTCCCGTTGTGCTTCCTTCCGATAACGTTGCAAGATTTGTTATTCTTGCGCTTTCTAAAGCCAGATCTACTTGGCTTGCTTTTGCTACAAGCTCTGTCGTAGTTTGTGCCTGTAGTTCGCTAACAGTGGTAACTATTTCTTGTAAAGCACCTTCAACTTCAGTTGCAGTTATTATATTTCCTGAATCTGTTAGTGTAACTTTACTAGCACTAACTCCTACTTCTTGCCACGCTGAACCATCCCAATATTTATTTTTAGCCATTAGTTAAACCATCTCCTTAATTAAATATTTTAAATCTTCTGGAACATCTTCAATATAATAAATTTTATATTTTCTAAAAGTTCGTTGAAATGGATTTTCATTTAACTGTCGTTGAATGCCTCTTGTACTGATGTCTATTTCCTCACTACATCTGGTTTGATTATTCCACATCCCGATATAATTATTATTTTTATCAAACAAAACAAATTCTCTATGTATATTATTTATTATTATCAACCTATCTCTCAATTTATCTTCTGTAAACTCATCTTTAAAAAATAATATTTTCTCCTTGACTGAGTGTTTATTTTTCTTTCCTCTTAAAACATTATTAACACTTTGTACACAACTTCCAATCTCTATAGCAAAAGCACTTTGAGATATACAACTTCTCTCAAAATTACCTTCCATATCAAAAACTAAAAATTCCTTACCTCCATTCATTACGGATAAATCATCTGCATTACTGTCTGTTTTCTTACCAAATTGCCCACCTATACTCATATTATATCCACCAGTTCTAAAGCAATCGTAGTAATCAATCCAGTACAGTTCTTTCTCATCCAATTCTTCTTGATTTTCAGCAACATCAATTATGGACCACTCAAATTTGTCTGCACCATATTTAATAATTGCCAAATGAAAAGCGTAACTACTACCATTATTCGCTTGACTAATATGTTCTTTCTTTCTTCTATTTAGATTTCTTATTGTTTGACCAATATATCTTTTATTATTTACTACATTTGTAGCACAATATATTATCCCGTAACTATCTTCCATTTTTCCTCCTTAAAATTACACATCAAAAAAAGACAGGTGATTAAACCTGTCTTAGTAAAACTATATTGTTTTTTTATTTAATAATCGGATTAATATATTTATACACTTAAATCTAACCAAACATCATATAAATTTGGTGCTAATGGAGCAGTAAAACTTACCGTTACTTTTTTTACCAAAGTATCATAAACAGTAATACTCAAAGTATCAATCCATACCCAAGTACTACCATCATATCGATATAATTTCCCGTCATCAGTTGTTCTTACTGTCCAATAAATTTGTGGGTTTGGATATGTTGTTGCTATTGCTGAATAAGTCTCCACAGGATTTTTTAATATCATTTTTGATGTATTTATCATATTTTGATATTCAGTTACTCTTGCATTTTCATTTTCTATTCTAATATTTTCATTAGTTATTCGAGTATTTTCTGCCTCAATAGAATATTGATTATTTTGAATCAAAATTTCAAGATTACCTTTAGTTACATTAGCTTCATCATTTATATTTGTTAAATCTGTTTTTGTTGCCAATGCTATACTATTAAAATTATCCAATAAAGTTTTTGTTGCAGAAGCAATTTCATTACTGGAATCTAAATTATTTTTTGTTACATTAGCATTTGAAATTGTTGATGCTAAAGTTGATGTTGTTGAATTTCCTGTTGTAATTGCCGTGTTTAGATTAGATAAAACCGTAGAGGCACTACCAACACTATTTGCCACGTCCTGCATCGATTCCGTTGATGCACCATTTACCGATTTTGTATAAATTCTTTCAGCCGGGATCTCGATAACTCCCCGTCCAAAATATGACGCTAAAACTGTTTGCCCAATTTCTGAAGAATTAAAAGTAATTATGGAATTCAAATAATTTACATAAAAAGAATTAATAGATAAACCTGTAACTGTTTTAGATTCATTGTAACAAGCAATAGAGTATACAGAAGTATTATCTGGATTTGTTGTCCATATTCCAGATATTGTTGCTACTTTTGTACTACCCGCATAATCTGTAATTAATTTTGATTGCCCTGCGCCAGTTCCCCCTGTGATAGTTATTGTAAAATTATTATATCTATCATCTATAATTGAAGCACTGGATGTTAAAGTTATTGTGCTCGATGACCCTGCTTGTGCTGTACCAACCAATACAGCAGTTACACCCTGAAATTCACTGGGAAGTTCATCAAGAACTATTTTACTTTCATTAGAAATTACACACAAATCTTCTTTGCTAACTAAATCTTCTCTTAATTCATACAGAAGTGGATTATTAAATTCAAATGCCATTTATTTATTTCCTCCTCTTTATTTATAAACATAAACAACACAAAAAGAGACTCCATATCATAGAGTCCCTTTCCCCCCATCTATCACTATACCCATACTTATTACTACTTCTTATTACTAAAACTCGTACTAAACTTATAATTCAATCCATTATACCCATTAACATTAATGTAATAAACTCCTGGTTCTAAAGATATTTTAAGTTCTCTTCCATAAGTAAATCCGCGTGAACTTAATAATGAACTAACTTCTATTTCATTATTATCGCTGTCATATAGAGAAATTGCGAAATATGAACTAATATCATAGCATAATTTTGATTTATTTGAAAAATACTGGAATGCATTTCCTCTAATCGTCAATTCACCTTTCTTAGTAATTTTTAATTTATAATAGTCATAATTTTCAAATTGATCAGTTACACCATTCACTTTTTTATTCAATTTGATAGTATTTGCTTGAGATATTGAATTATTTGGTTCTTTTTCGTTAAAATCTGAACTAGCCATCACTGGAATTGCCGATACAAGCAATAAGGAAATTGATAATATAGATGTAGCAAATAATCTACCTAATCTTTTTGTATTTAATTTCTTCATATTCATTTCCTTCCTTTACTATTTTTTGTATTTTTGTTTATGTGTGTAGTATATAGTATTGGGGGAAATAAAGCAAGTGATGAAGTGTAGTTTTTTAAAATTTTATTTTTGTATTATCATCTAGTGTTTCGACACATATATACAAAATAGATAAAATTTTTTAAATCTTAGACAAAGTAATCGAAACAAAATTATGATTATAACTTTTATTCACTGAACGAATTTTAACATAATCCGTAAATGTATTTCCTATATATATTCTTCTGACAACTCATTATCTTTCATATAAATCTTTATCAAGTTTAATGAACTTAGAAATTTATCATGAATTTCAATTACATCTGGCAATATTCCCTCGGAATCTTTACCAATCATTATATTTAATAATACATTTATCGGATTAGAGATATTGTCAACATATTCTCGAATGTCATTTATTTTATTAAATGATTCTCCGCTAGATAATTCTACTCTACTTACCACTCTCAATCACCTCACTTTATAATAATGTTATTTTACTGATGTACGAAATTAGCTTCTACCCACTGCTTAACAAGAATTATTTGATCATCTATATAGGACAGTGCCCCACTTATTTCATCTAATGCTGTGTTCGCTGTGCTTGATGCCGTATTTGCCGTATTAGATGCGCTTATTGCTATTGAAAGAGCATCACTTGCTGCCATATTTGCAGCATTTGCTGTTGTTGCTGCTGAATTAGCATTAGTAAGAGCAGTATTTGCCGTATCTAATGCTGTTTGGATATCAGTCTCAGTAGATGATGTGTTTTGTGTCCATCCACCATTACTAATTAAATACAATAAATGAGCCTTAGTTGAATAATAATTATGAAAATAATTATTAAAATCATTTCTATTTATAGTTATCGTATCGGATGTAGACAACGAAAGAGTAGATATATAACTAGCTAATGCATTATATGCAGGTGTAAAATAGTTAGTAGCATACAATGCTGATCCACCAATAGTTATATTCAATCCACCTTCAGTAGTATAAAAGGTTTGATTTATAATCTCAGGATATTCAGAGTATATAACATCCCACTCTTTACTCACAAACTTTTTCTCAAATGCTAAAAGTTTAGAATCATCTGCATAGTCTTCCAATATATCCATAGCTTGAGTATCCTGTATTTTTGCCCATGTATAGGCAGTAACTAATGATGAATCTAAGTAATAAAAATCCGTATAGGTTCCTATATAAGTTCCGGGATCTTCACCATTATTTGTTGTAAAAGTTGACCCTCCATCATTTGAATATTTAATATGAAGATATGAACTAGAGCCATTAGAACCAGGAGTCCCATCTGTGCCTACTATTTTACTCCATGTATATTTTGTAGGATCTGTAGACGCTGTTGGGTTTGAATCAGAATAAATTCCTATATAAGTACCACTAGCAAAATTAAAACCTGATGTTCCATCACTATTTGTTGCATAAGCAATATGCATATAAGAAGCTTTTGTATCAGCATATTCTTTAGCAGATGTCGCAATAAATTCCAATAACTCTTCTCTCGTGCTATAATAATCACTGAACTTACCATCAAATTCATCTCTATCAATGTTAGTAGTTTTGGTAAGATCACTTAAAATCGGAGTTGGATTACTAGTATTATTAGGAAGAACCGTAACCAAAAGATAAGTATATAGAGCATTATAAGCAGTATCATAAGGTATGTAATAAGAAGTCATCTCAGTTGATGGATACAATAATGCCTGTGCGTCTAAATTTATTTTTTCTACAACTATTGTATCCCATATTGGTTTTAATTGAGTTTTTTCGCTTTTTGTTATTTTATTACCGTCTGAAATATCACTTAATTCTTCCAATGCTAAAATGGCATCTGTTTTCGCCTTATTTGCTAATGCCTTTGTTATATTTGCTACAATATCATCAGTATATTCATTAGAATCAATCCAGTCCGTAGCGACATAGCTTCCAGTTTCTTTTTCTACCACACAAATATTCACACTATTGTTTGCTAATTCTAACCATAAGTCCTGAATACTGTAAGGAGGTTGTGGTGTTACTGTAAATATTCGAACGCTGGCATCTATAGACCCTTGGGACATTGAAGCTGATTTTAAAGCATTTAGTACATTTGTGTCGGTAATTTGTTCCCATAATGTGCCACTAAATCTGTAACCATATCCAGTAGATATATCGTAAAATAAATCTCCTATATGATAATTTTTTATTGTTGTTGTCGTCCACTCACTAGCAGGTAAATTCAATAAAGTAGGAGCATATCCATAAAACCAACATTCAATTTTACTATCTGTTTGATTACTAAAATTTGTAGTATCTGCTGTATATAATATATTCACAAATTCTACTAATTTAGCACTTACTACTGTATTTGCTATTTCTGCTTGCATTGTTGATATTTTTGTTTGTAATAATGCTTTTGTATCTGACACATTTTGTAAATAAGTAGCAATTGTTTCTTTATCAGTAGCAGTTATCACAATCGGAGGAATATATGCACTACTCGGTTTACCTATCCATTG